>Ga0172380_10002674_pt1 | contig 26706 bp, 30 predicted proteins | sample Leawe162metaG_FD_119747 | JGI IMG/M metagenome (GOLD analysis project Ga0172380, IMG submission 119747) | Leachate microbial communities from a municipal landfill in Southern Ontario, Canada - Leachate well 162 metaG | ecosystem: Engineered > Solid waste > Landfill > Unclassified | place...
AATTAAGTTTGATGCTCTCCAATTCTCCCAGACATAACCCCTTTGTGATTCCATAAAATCTCGAATGGTTTTAAGTTCTTTTCCTTCAGTCACTTTTTTATTAGCAAGAAAATTTTGAAGATGTTTACCGACCGTGTAGTACTGCTTTTCGATATACTCGACTAGAGTTTCAACATCTCTTTTTTCAACAGTGTAGCCAATTTCTTTCTTTTCAGACATTTTTCATCTCTCCTTATAATTTAATCGACACTAGCAACAACTATGTTATACCTGTTATAAGTTGTTGCCAATAACCATTAAATTACATTTCCATTTTGATTTTTTGAATTATTTCTTCTGTAAGTTCTCCATACCTTAAATGGAATTCTAACCCTTGCAACATTAAATATTTCTCATTTTCCTTCTTTGCCTTTTCAATTTCGCCATCGGCTATATAACCCGAAATACTTCTTAGTGTACTTTGCATTTTGTGTTCTAGTGTTTCCAATAGTCTAATTAAATCAGTTAAAATCATTGTATTTCCTCCTTTCCTAGCAAATGTCTTTTTTAATGGATTAGAATTTAACTAATAAGACTTAACTATGTAGCCTCCCATTGATTTTAAGTAACTAACATCTTCCTCGGTGGCTTCTCTTATAACTTCAATTTGACTTTTTGAGAAGTCGCTATTTTCAATCGCTTCTTTTTGGTTGTGAGCTTCAACAATTGCAAGATTCATTTTTGTTTCAAGAGCATAAAGTTTTAATTCTCTTACCTTTGCCATTTTACATAACCTCTTTCATTCTTAAATTTTTGCACAAGGTCTAAACTCATTGTTATAAGCTCACACCTTACGGAAAATTAATCCCTTTAATTTAGTATAATCAATTTAACATTAAATTACAAGAACCTGCATTTTAATTTTGTTATGCAAGTTTAATGCAATTGTTATGATTAAATTGTAATAATGGATAAACTAAAGGGATTTATATCTAATCTCTATCCTTTATAAAGTCTAACATTTTTGTATTTCGTGTACCTCTGTTTTCTTTTGGCTGTCAGGCTGCATCATTCGCGCCTGGGACGCTTTCAAGAAAATTTTAGCATAGAGGAAATATCCCAATGTTAGAATTTAGAAGGGATAGAGAAATTAGATAATAAAGAGAGAGTTTTTATTTGCTTCTTAACTTTAATTCTATTCTCTAGTTAGCAACTAGCAAACTTTGTATAAGTCTTTGTAAAACCTAATACTTTGAAGTTTTCCTCTTTTTAAAGTTGTTAAGAATATTTTCCCAATGAAAAAACACTTCTTAGAAGTCCTTTTAATTTTACTTTTAAAACTTCGTAAAGTGTTTTTTATTTCGCATAGCGGGCAGCAATATTCAGTTAATGAGTCTTCCCAATCATAACCAACATTAAAATATTGTGTATATTCTTTCATAATAGGGAATTCTTTTTTGCATTCGCATTTCGCACCATATTTATTAATAAACCATTTTCCCATTTTATAACCCTCTTTCTATTCTCTTAATATGTACTTTACTAGAGAACAGAATTAAAAGCAAGAAGCAAACAATTTTTAGATAGTTTTCCATTCTATCTCTTTTTACAGTGGTTTCTCGCTCGACTTGCGTTATCTTTACCCTGCGGATTCCTAACCTAAGTTTATGCAGGTCATTGGAGTTCCTTCCCCTCTTTAAACTTACTAACTTTTCTCTTCTGCTCGCTAGTTTTCATCTAACAAAAGATTACTAACTATGGTCTTCGCAGTCAAATTGTTTTCAGTCCTGCACTCTTATATAGTTAAGTGTTAAACAGTCTACAGATAACCTGGGCACTTCATCGCGTTTTATTTTCCCCTGTAACACTATAACGTGTGTCACTCGTTCGCAATTGCTTGCGATAGAATTTATAGTTAGAAGGTGAAACGCTCTATTGACTTCAACTCCTGTATGTATTGTTAAGGCGATTACGTTTTGTATTTCCTTTGCCTTACATTCTCTATTTTAAACCTTTTTGAGAAAATTGCAATAGGCAAAACATTATTTATTAGTTTTATTTAACCTTTTTACCATCACATATACTAATAGTACTATACAGTAATATATATGGTAGTAACTGGATATTATATGGAATATACAGATTATACCCTTAATTTTAGCTATAATTTTGCATAGAATAGACCAGAATTGATTTTAAGACACTGTGATAGTGTTGTAAGCGTTTATAGGTTGTCGCTAGTGTGATTGTAAGGGATAATGCAATCTGAAGGCAGGAAGGGTGCTTTTTGTGGGAGTGTTTTGAGCTGGAAGAGTTGAAAAGGGGAAAATGAGTTGAGCCGGGAAATGTTGGTTAAAATTAGACAAAGAAAAAGCAGGTTTTACCCTGCGTTCTTTTCCTTATTTTTTCTTTGCTTTTCAGCATCTTTTAAGAGTTTTTCTTTATATTTATAAATGTCAATTTCTTTTTTTAATTTGTCTTTTAGTTCCTTTGCTTTTTTGGCATCGGATAATAATTCTCTGTGATGACTAGATATTGAATTCTCACATAATCCGAAAGCATATGTTCCATTAATTATTGAGACTTTTCCTTTTCTTTTGGTGGCTTCTCTCTCAACATCTTTATTATATTGTGCTGCTTCGCTTCTTTTATTTTTAGATTTCGCGGTTAGTTCTTTGACCGTGGATTTAATAAATTCTATGTATTCTTTTTCCGTGACTGGCTCAACGTCCGTATCAGTCGAAAGATCCCTATAATATAGTGTATCGCAGATATTAATTTGTACGTCATTGTCCCATTTACCTTGAATTTTACCAGCTCCAATATTTTGGATTTTAGCATAATAACCTATTTTCATTTTGGCAACCTCCTAAATATTTATGTAATTACTTAGTATTGTATAGATATAATTTATTAATGTCAATAATTATATTACTATTTAGTAAAGAAAAAGCTAGATAAATAATATCTAGTCTTTAAATTTTTAGCAATCGCTATATTCAACTTGTTTTAGATCCGCTCTGGACTGATAAAGTTTAATTAATTCGTCAATGGCCTTTAATTCCATTCTGTCGTTTGGTAAAATTCCTTTTGGTCTATTATTTGGATTCATTGCCGGATGCTCTGAATAACTTTTCCATGCCCTTTCAAGCAATTGCTCAAAGTATGGTTTTTTATGGTCAATGTTCTTTCTGAATTTTTCGTGGTATTTTGCTTTTAGTTTGTCCGTATTCATTCGTTCCAACTCCTCAAAAATTATTTATGTACTGATAACAGTATAGTGATTATGCAGGATAATGTCAATACATTAAATTATATTTACATTTGACATATAATTTAAAATTAGCGTTCAATTCATTTTACTACAAATTTTATATATAAGTCAATAGGTTTTAGAAAATTATTTTCAAATTTAAGAAAAATAGAAAACGCTATAACCCTTGCTACACAACACTTTTAAAAACTCAAATATGCTATAAAAATGGATTTTTATGGGATTGGAAAAGAAAAAGAGAATCAATTAAGATTCTCTAAAATTTACTCTTGTTAAATTCATGAATTTTGTTTAATTCTTTTACCTTATCTTCTAATTTTTCAATTTCCATATACTGTTTTCTATGGCGCATCTTCAATAGTCCTGCTTTACGCCAACTATCAAAACATTGATAAATCATAATTCCATTCGCTTCTTTTATTGGTGTTAAATAATTATATGTTGCTTGGGCATCCTTAAATTGTGAAGAATACTTTTCTTGATATTGTACATCCGTGTTCTCAATAATCTTTTTAAGATCATTTTCGTATTGATCGAGAACTAAGTCAATAGCATCTTTTTTAATTGCGCTTTTCATTTATTACTCTCCTTTTAATATGTATTTGATAGATTTATAATACTAAAATTGTGGCACAATGTCAATATTATTTTAATATTATGTGGTCTTATACCTGTATTTTGATTCTAAGACGTTTTAAACGTGTTAATATAAGATTGTATAGTGATATGGGTTATAAGAGCTTAGAGGTGCCATTCTGTGCGTGATATTTCAGACAGTGGCAATATGGACGATAGACTCTATATATTTTTGATAATTTTATTTTTAAACAAAAAGAGAAAAGACTAGGTTTGTGGCCTAGTCTTTTATTTCCTTTCAAGCTATTTTACATCTAGTGAGTATTGTTTGTTTGGCTCCGGCATATTCGCTATGATCTTTTATTGTGCCTTTAATTTTTACCTTCTGGCCTTGCTCGATTAACTGTGATGTTGAAGTTTTCCATATAAATACATTACCTTCAGCATCTAAGAATTTTAAAATGTCTGTTGTTCCCCATTGGGTTTCGAAGCTGTGACATGCTACAAATTTTAGTTCGATTTGGATTTTCTGGCCTATTTCACCAACATAGTCGGAAATAAGTTCTTGTTTTTTAGCTGTTGCTTTCATTTCCTTTTCAATCTCGCGCTCTATGTGACGTGTGAAACTAGAAACGATTGAAGCAACAAAACCATATTCTTTGTAAGTGATAGAGGATTCATGAGCTAGAAGGTTAATATTGTATAGATAATCGTTTGTTGTATCGGTTAAATCTTTGGCCCATTGGTGAGCTTTACTTGCCAATTCTTTGTCCTGGTCGGTAGGGATAGGATATTCTAGGATGTTTCCTCTATAATCAGTCACTATCTTTCCAAAGTTCTCCATTGCTTCACTTGCTAAATTCGCTGTAGATGGCACACCTTCTTCATTTGCTTTTGTCCTAGACATCCAACCGCTTTCTCTGATGCAAGCTGCAACAAATGTTAGATAATATCCTGTATCAGTTCGAGGTTTAAAGTTTTCTGGTAGTTCTCCATAATCCTCTTCTTTAAAGTCTGAAATATATTGAAGTATTTCAGCTATAAAATTTGGATCTACATGACCCAAAAAATCTTTTAAGCAGGATTTTCCAACCATCTTGTATTCATTGCTTTCCACATTGCGAACTATGAAAGTATATTTCCTTTTTCGGTCACTGTTGCAATGTTCGCATACTAACATATCTCTGTATTTTTCAGGATAAGTTTTTTCTGGTACTGAGCGAATCAATACTCCATGTTCCATTCCTTCACAAGATGCTATTAACTCCCAACCTGCAATTATTGGCGCAACGCCAGTGATTGTGACTTGATTATATCTGACAATTTGACCAGATTCTTTTCGGTCAATGGTTTCTACTAAGGTTAATACAATTGGTTCACAATTCAGCTTTTCAGCTTTTTTATTCAATTTAGCAAGTTTAGCTTCGAGGGTAGGAAAATTTACTTCAGGGATCGAATAAACCTTTAATTCAATTGTCATGGTTTAACCCTCCTTTAATATGTATCTGATATTAATATTATAGCACATAATTGATTAAAATAGTTATGTCTGATAAAATTATTTTTACATCTAATGAGGTTTTAAATGTACTTGAGCAAAAAGAAAAGAACCTTATTTCTAAGATTCTTACATGTCGAAAATATTCGGTTCATTTTTGATTCTTTCCATGTCTTCTTTAATCCTGCGGTCATTCTCTTCGGCTAGTGCTGCAACCTTTTTATATTCTGCGAAATTGGTTACATCCAAGCGTTCACATAATATTTCCAAATTTGCCGAAGTATAGTAGTAAATTTTACCTTCTGCGGAATAACTAACATTATATCCCATTTTTTTATTTTTAAGATTTTCTCGCTCTAAAGATCCTTCGGGATAAACTTTCATAAATTCGGCTTGAACCTTTTTAAATGTTAACATAGTTGGTCAACTCCTTATGTAATTTATTTTATTGATTTATTATATCACAGAATCAATAAAAATAGTCATGACATAAATAATTATTTTTACATTAACTGAGCGTACAAAGGGTAAGGGTTATGTTTTGCCGGTGGTGCAATATATAAGGCAAACAATACAAAGCCCTTAGAGTGCCATTTCTGACCGTCTAAGAGTTTATATAAAAGGGTAAATTCATAGGAAGAAGGGAAAAGAAAAAAGAACTATTTCTAGTTCTTTAAATCTTTTTCCCTGTCACTCTTCCAATACTATTAATTCCATTTTTTAAGGCGAATATCCATTTTGCACTTTTCATGTTTTCCGCTTCTATGTATTCACCATTCCGAGTGCCTATCCAGCATATCCAATATTTCATTTTTAAAACCTCCATGATTTATTTAATTACTAATTATAATACTAAAATAATGATATTATGTCAACTACAATATAATTATTTATAGTCTTACTGAGCGCACGAAATATAGGTTTTCTGGGGAAAGAAAAAAAGAAGGTTATTCTCCTTCTTTAAAATAATGTATTATTAGTTTATCCTTTATGTGGGTTATGTTTGCCGTCTCCTGCTATGACAGATTTTACAAGTCCGTTAAAATCATCAATGTTAACATATGATAAGTCATTTGTTCCAACATATCTGATATAGTCATTATAAGTATAACATAATCCATACATTTCATTTGTTTTATATACGTTCATTTGTTTTGAGTTATCAAGGACTATATTCCATTTTTTCATCTCTGATATAGTCGCTCCTAAACAACCGACTTGACTTTTCATTTCATCAAGTAAATATTTTAATAATTCGGCATAGTCACAATTGGCATTAATTACTCTTTTTTCAGTTATTGCAGTTATATTTTTCATATGTAATAACCTCCTTAACTTCTAATTAATTATACTATACAATTATATATAATTACAATAGAAAACGTAAAATTATTTTACTATTATGTACCTATGAAATGGGCATTTGAAGTAAAAGAAAAGAAGATAAAGAAAAGATGCCTTTCAGCATCTTAGTTAAACATTTTTTCATATAATTCTCTAGTAATCATTGCATATATAATATTAGAATTTGCATGTTTAGTAATGTAATAATTTTTGCTATCGTCTCCAAGTCCTTGGTGTAAGTCGTAACATTGACCTATGATTAATATAGTTCCTAGTCGGGTCTCTTCTGAGAGTATGCGCTTAATCGGTAATTCATTTGTAAGACTCATATATTTTCAACTCCTTTAAATATTTATTTATTATATCCTATCTTATCATTAATGAGACAAAAAGAAAAGGAAGTTTTTATACTTCCTTAAAGTTCAATATTTCCAATTTCTTTTATTAATTCTATTTCGTTTTGCCATAACTCAGGATTCTCACTGTAAAATTCTAGGTTTTTCTTCATCTCTGTAAAGCTTTCATAGTTATGATCTTGAGCAGTTAAATCTCGTTTGTTTGATATTCTGGTCACTGAGTAACCATTTCTTATTAAATCTTTTCTAAAGGATTCTTTGGAAGTATAGTCTTCGTGTGTGATTATTGTATATTGTTTGGTTTCCTTATTTTTAACATATGCACTTAAAAACATGTTCAAGCACTCCCTTATAATTTATTTCCTACTTATAATTATAAACACTTTCACACTAATTACAATAGGTTTTTTAGAGATTTTAAAAATAATTATATCTATCTTTATTACCACATAAAACAAGGGTTTCAGGGTTTTTAGGTAGGACGACAGCAGGATTGATATCTGATGCATTATAGGACATTCTGAAGGCTATGAGAGCATTATATGAGGATATATAGAGAGTTTATTATTATATCTAGATAATAAAAAGAGCCATTGCTGGCCCTAAAATTTTAGCAGTATATTATTTCATTTTGCAGGTTGTTTGCTACTAGATATTTTTCTAATTCTGCTGCACGATCAAATAATTTCTTGTATGTTTCGTCCGAGTAGTTATTTTCTGATTTAATTTTTCTTGCTGTATCTTGATATTCCCAGATAACTTTTTGTTGTTCCATTTCAATTTTCCCTTGCTTTATAGCTTGTGCTATAGGCTTACTATCAATACTATCTATAGATGCTTCAGGATGTTCTGCCCATAATTTGTTTAAAAATGTTTTATACTTTTTAACTGGTTTAGTAGATTTTTTGTAATAACCTTCCATAAATTTAAAATCGAAATATCCTAATTTTTGGTTTTCAAATTCCCAATCTGATGTTTTTATCTCAAAGTAAACTCTGGAGCCTTTTTGGATTGATTTAACATTTACCCATGCCATAGGTGTTACCTCCTTAAAATATGTATTATTGGATTGATTACAGTATAGCATAAATTTATGCGCTATGTCAATTATTATTTTTGCTTTGTTTGTGGCCTATTTATAAGCGCATACAGAGGATTATAGCAGGTTTGGGATCTGAGGGCATACAGAGTATTCTGGTACGTCTGATTAGATTTTATGAGGATTGATAAAAGCAGGGAAAAGAAAAGAGAATCAATTAAGATTCTCTAATTATTATTTATACAATTAGTTCTTTTATCCATCTTAAGCATATTTCTTTTTCTTGATCTTTGTTGCAGTGAAAAATGATTTCTTGATTGCATAAAGCACAATATCCACTAATTAAATTTGTTAGATGATCTGATAAGTTTAATCCCTTAATTTGTTTCTGCTGCTCTTCAGGACTATCTATTGAGGATTTTTCTCTGATTACTTCAAAGACTTGCTTATAAGTCATTGTTTTTGTTTTCTTTGGAGGGTTTATAATTTCCATGATGCTTTCAACTTTATCAATATTTTCTCCATGTATTTTACTAAATGGAAGATTTAAATTTGATTCGTTCACAAAGTCAACCCAACTAATTTTATTTATCTTTTTTACTTGCTTAAGCAATTTGTCTGCATCGGTTTTAGTTGGTGTATATTGCACTAGTTGTTTGTGCGTGCAATCTGTATAACCCTCAGTGTATACATACCATTGTTTTTTACTCATGTATATTCCTCCAATTAATTTATATTTATGTAATTAATAATAGTATAATGCTTCATAACCACAATGTCAAACTTGTTTTATATTTAACTTATATTACATTTTAAGGCCAATAACAATGCATTTAAGCGGGTTAAAATTATCTGAGGTAAAATGGTATAGAGATAAAAAACAGGAGTCTATATGGCTCCTGTTTTTTGGTTTAATCCCATGTTGTATATTCTATTAATTCATCCATTTCAAACTTTTCTCCCATGGTTACACCAATACAATTATTAGTATTATTGTAAATATAGATCATAGTTTTTTCTTCATTAGTTTTTAGCACCACTCCCTTTTTTATATCCTGATTCAGCAAACAAATGTATTCGTCTTTAATTTTTATTAGTCCCTTTTGAGTTTTGAATACTTTATATAAAATTTTAGGAGCACCTTCCCAGGCTTCTTTTTTATGGAATTGTATCCCGGTATACACTAACTGATATTTATGGTCTGATTTATTTCCTTTAATTTTTTCCAACTTGTTTTTAAGTTCAGGATCTAAATGGAAATCATTAAATTTATAATCGGAATCAGTATATCTGGTATCCTTTAAAAAATGGAATAGTTTTAAGTTGTCGCATTGTTTAAGTTCAATTAACAACATTTTTCCATAATTAAAAATTACGTTGGTCAACCCCTCGGAATAAAAGCATGGTCTGTAAGTATTGGCTTTAATCATCTTTTTTAGTTCTGTCATTTTGATCATATGTATTTTGCCTGCCTTTCAAACTTTTATATTTTGATAAAGATAATTGGATTATTTATAGTTTACCAAAAAATTAAGTATACTGCAAGTTATTTTATATTAGTATTTACAGGATTCCTTAAGGTTAATTTTTATGTATCAAATTTTAGCATATATAATAGGAAGGAATTTTTTAAATGTGGTTAGAAATGCTGTGATAGGGCCGGAATAGGGCATTTAAAGGGTTTGGAAGTTTAGGCAGGGAATTTGTTTATAAACAAAAAAGAGACTCGTTAAAGTCTCTTAAGGGATTTTATTTATTTTATTTTGTTTAGCATCTTCTAGCGTACATTTCTTCTAATTCATGCTTCAGGAATCCTTTTTTCATTTCTCCTATTCCGTTTAATGCTCGTTTGACATATTCCTTTTCTGTACACTTATGTTTAATACCCTTTTCACTGTCTAGCCTATAAATAGCTGTTGCAAGTTCTTTTTTTGTCATTCTTAAAATCCTCCATTCAGTTTTTAGTATGTAAAAACCTATGATTTATTTTACCATAGGTTTTAATGTTTAGTCAAATATTATATTAATTTTTAGGTTGGATTTTATTAATTTAGATTTAGTCCATAATGGTATAATCTGTGATCTCTCCTTGTGCTGTGATAGTAGCATCTAACCAATGCCCGGAAATGTCATCAAATGATTGTATTACATAGAGGTCTCCATTTTCTGTAAGGACTTCAGCGATATAAAAATTTGTGTTGGGATCTAGAATAGAAGATTTTACATAGAGGATAATGGAATTAGTTTGTGTTTGATTAGTGCTGCTATTAGTTGTATTTGTGGCTAGGACTGCGATGGATGTTAAAAGTATTAAAGATAGTGAGATTATAGAGATTAATTTTTTCATTTCGTTTGACCTTCTTTCTTATAATTTATTTTAGATTATTAGATTATTTCTTGATATGCATCATTGCAACAGACATAAATATTTTGATCTGGCTTATTTGCCAGTGCTTCAGAGAGTGTTAGATAATCAGGAGATAGTGTTTTTTCTGATGGTGTCTCCCAGACATAGCCGGATTCTTTAGTAGTGGAATTAACCCAAGGGATTAATAAGGCAATCTTTTTGCTAGGAATTGTTTTAATTTTAGTCATTTAGCTAACCTCCTATGTATTTTTTATGGCTGATTGATTGATTGGATTTACTACTATAGTATAGCATGGAATTAACAAGGTGTAAATATTTATATTTATATTAATATTTATAATTATTATTAAATTTTATTAAAATTAAAAAAGAAAAATTATTAGAAGTATTTATTCTGAATTTCGACGCGATAGCTAGAAATGAAAACAAGGGCACGCTTGCCCGCTACCCTTTTTACTTGTATTTATTAGAGATTATAGAAAGTGTGAAAGTCCTATATTATATATATAAGAGTTTCACACTTTCTATTTATTGGAAGATTATTTATTTTAGATTAAGATATAACAAGTCCTATTTTGAGTTTACTCAAAATTGAAAAGACGCTTGTCAGCTAATGATATTTTATTATTTGATATAATTGTAAAATAATAGATAAATAAAAAAATGACCAATTTAAAAAGTGTATATAGTAATACCGCGATGACAAATTATAACGTCCCTTATATTACTACTTTTAAACTGGTCGTTTTTATTTTGTTTAATCGTCTATTCTTAATAAATATTCAGCTAATTCCAATTGTATATCTATATATTCCGCTTTATGTCTAAACCCTTTGAATTGTTCTATTGTTTTTTCTCCTCCCCATGTTTCTTCTTCATTATCATCTAATAGAAAGTTCATTAATCCTTCATTATATTCCTTTTCGTTCTTATAATATACATCTCTTGCGTTTTGATTAATTGTATCTATTACTTTATTATTTAAATCCTTTCTATTTTGTTTTATTTCAATTAATGACAATTCATGTAAAACATCTTCTTGAGTATATATTATTTCAATTTGCGTGTATGCATAAGAAATATTATATTTATCATTTAATATTTTATTGACACGTCTATAAAATTCATCAAGTTTAAATTTAAATCTAACTTGAGTGATTGAATTTAATTTCATATCTAATAATACATTATATTTAATTGATACTAATAAAGCTAATTCTTCGTCTGATGCTTCTAAATGTTGTTCTATTCCTTTATTATTTATTCTTACGATTATAGTTGATTCCCAATGATCTAATAAGTATCTTCTTTTTAAACTATTAAGGGAGTCAAAAAGAATTTTAGTCAATCGATCATTAGCTCTTAAATATAAATGATTAATATCAAATTTTGTGAATCTACTATCTTTTTTAAGTAAATATTTTATAAACTTTTCTTTGTCTAAATATTGAGGACTGACCATTCCCAAGGACTCAAATAATTTAGTTTTTAGAATTGTATATGTATGGCCTTCAGCTTTAGATAATGTATGAAGTAATAACACTTTTACATGCTCTACGTATTTATTATTGTTTCCTTCTTTGTCTATGTCCTTTCTATGATCTATTTTTGCTAATGGTTCCGCGAATATCTCAGTAATAGTTATCTTTTGTCCTTGTTTGGTATATGTACAATATCTTTCTAATTCTTTAAATTGTGCTTTCTTTGAGTTCGTGGATGTTTTAACTGGTATCCCCAATATGATACAAAGTTCTTTGTAATTTTTTATTATTAATCCTACGGATAATTTATCAATTCTCATTTATTTATAACCTCTTTCTATTTTATATTTATTTTTAATAAGTAAATTAGATAAAACATAAACAAAGCAAATTAATAGTGCTATGTATAACCAGACAAATACATATTATTGTAAATAATACCCAATATGTTTTCTCCCTTCTTTATAATTATTTTAATATATCTCGACTCTTAATTATAGCATGATGAGTATAGTATGTCAAGGAATTTTATATTAGGGTTTATGTTTGATTGTTTTGGTGCTGTGTAATTGATAAAGGTAATAGAGTTAATAGTAATAGCAATGATAATAAAGTAACATCAGAGGGCATCAGGAGTCGTTTAAAGGGTTTAATATTGTTTGCTGTGTATTTGTATGCAAAAAGATAAGAGACTCTTAGAGTCCCTTAGATGATAGTTTATTTATTTTTTAGTGTTGTTTGGTTTGGTTAACATGCTGCAAGTGCTGGTGTATTTGTTTCTTGTTCGGTTTCAATTGCTTCAGCAAGCTCTATCAAATGTTTCATACTAAAGCGATTGCTTTCTTCTAGTTCAGTTTCCTTTACTTTGTTTGCTATGCTCCAAGTGCTTGATAGATCAATTACATGAGAGTAGGTTTCAACACTATAATATCCAATGCCATTATATCTTTTAAAATATTTTACATTGGTGTAAAAGCGTTCTGACTCTGTTTTGTGAGTCATTTTGATGAGATTAGGATACTCATGGTCGTAGGAAGGATTATACATGTAATTAGCCAGATCCACTTTAAATCCGTTTTGAGTTTTGATTTGAGATAGTTTTTTCAGGTTTGCGGGTTTCAGGTTTCTTGCCATTTGTTAAGCACTTCCTTTTTTATTTATGTAGTTTTGAAGGTTAATTGATTTACTAATTAAGATTATATAGATTTGCATTGTAGTTGTCAAGGATTTTATATTTGTGTTTGTATTATGCTGTGAGAGGTCACTAGACGCGATATGAGAGGTTTATAGAGTAGAGTAGCATAATTCTATACATAAAGAAAAATGAACCTTGTTACAGGTTCATTTAATGAATTTTATTTATTTAGCTGCATTCTGTGCATTCTTTTTATTTTTTGTTTCTGGTGTAACTACCTTGATTCTTTCTTTTTTCTCTACTGTTTCTGATCCATACTTCCCTCTGATATCCTCCATGCTAAATGCTTTGTGCTTTTTTGCTTTGTAGTCTGCAGGTTTAAAGTACCAAGCTTGTTTATTTCCTGCATACCATAGACCAGCTTCTTTTAGTAGGTGTTTGATTGGTTTTGTTTCACCAGTTACCCATAACCAAGAGCCGCATATTTCTATAAAAATTTCAGGGATAAAGATTATTTTTTCTAGTGTTTCCCGAAATCCGTCATTCATATTTGCATAGTAGCTAGATTTTTTCTCAGTGTCATTTATTGGATTATTTTTGATGTAGTCGAATGCTTTTTCGTATTCGAGGTTAATTGCCTTCATTGTTTCTAGGTCTCCAGTGGCCTTGTCTGGGTGATGGAGTTTAACGAGTTCGCGGAATGTTGTTTTCAGTTCTTGGATTGTTTTGCAGGATGAAAAGAATTTGAATTTGTTCATTTGATTCACGCTCCTAAAATTTTTTAGTTGTGGTTAATTTGATTAATGATTTATGTAATTTGATTAACTAAATATAAGTATAACGATTTGGTTTGATATGTCAATAGGAAATTTTATATTTGTGTTTATGTTGTTGCTTGCAGGTATGTATGTGTTTGTTGTTGTGTGTATTGTGGTCTGAGACTATCTAGGTTTGATTGTAAGAGGGTTTAGTGTGTTTTGTGTGGGATTTGTGGCAAAAAGAAAAAGGACTTATTCAGTCCTTAATTTAAATTCATCTAAATTATTAACCTCCTTTATGGTTAAATATCTATAGCAATCGTAACATAGATTTTGAATGTGTGATTCATTCATTTTATATATTTCTTGACAACAATTATCACATATAAAGGTTTCATCTCCATAATAATCATCAACAACATATTGACTATCTGATTCAAATGTAAATGTTTCAGCGGGAATTGAGCTAAATATCTTTTTAATCTTCTTTATATTAATATTAAGTTCATTTAAATTTAAATATTCTTCCTTTGTATGAGCATTATAATAACCTGTTGACAAATTTACACCAGCTATGTTCCATTCTGGACATAAAACAGAAATATCAGAGAATGAACCTCTATTTTCTTTAAATCCAAATGATATAATATAATCTATAAATTCTTGGTTACAGCAATCGTAAAATACTGCATCATTTGAACCTTTTCTATCAAGTTCAATAATGAATTTTATGTCTGGTGCCTGAATTTCTTTTGCTGCTATAGATGCCCCAATTCCTCCTACTTCTTCTTGAGTAGTAAAAAGAATATAAGGTTTAACTTTAGGTGTGATTAATTGCAATATAGCCCAAACTCCTGCACGATCATCAGCACCAATACCTTGAGGACTCCAAAAAACATTCTTAAATGTATCGTGGAAAATTTCTTTTGGAAGGTTTTTATGGACTGTGTCCAAATGAGCTACTAGCATGACTGGAATATTACCTTCAGCGTAAATATATGCAGGAGTAGTGGTTATATCAGTGTATTGGTATTCAGTGGTTAATAACGTTGATAAATATTTTAACAATTGCTTTTCAGACTTGCGAAATATTTTATTTAACATTTGAATCTCCCCTTTAAATTTTATTTTAATACCATTAATAAGTATACCATAAATAATATATATTAGCAATAAGTTGGGATTATGTATGGACTCATGAACTATTTTAGGGTTGCTGTTATGGTAATATTAGGATATTTATAGTTGATATCGTAAATTGATTATTAAAAATGTCTTGATCAAAAATAGTGAATCTGTTATAGAGAATATGAGATTTTACTTGACAATTGCATCAAAGTATGAACCAGTTCTGTTATAGAGATTATTGGAAATGACTGGCGACTACATAGAGCTTGCTGTTATAGAGATTTTCAGAAATGCCCATGAACTATTTGGGTGTCGCTGTTATAGCAAAAATGAGATAATTGGGATTGAGTTGGGAGTTTGTCAAAGGGAATAAGGGAATAGGAATGTAAAGTATATGAGATTTGGGTAATATTGTGGCATATTGGCATAGTGATAAGGTTATGACTATTGATAAGGATATTATCCAAATCGCAATGGTGCTGGAATGGATGGGTTGAAGGGTATCGAGTACTGCATATAATAGCAAGTCACAGAATGGCGTGTAATCGGTCAGAATTGATTTATGGTATAGTATAGCAGGTATTATTTTACCCTCTTTATATAGCATTTTAGATGTTATAGGGGTATGCTGTGAGAACGTCAAGGATTGATTGTAAGACGTTTAATTTTATCTATAGTGTAGTATAGCTTAATTGTAGTTAAAGGCTTTATATGGAGTCTGGTGACTTATGGAGTGCATTGGGTATAATGGTTATTATTTTTGATATTAGATGCTATTTTGGACAATAAAAAAGACTACACTTTTTACAGTGTAGCCGTATTCGACTGGCATCGAGTAACGTATTTGCTACTCGTTTAAGTTTATTTGTGTTACCTCCTTTACTATTAAATTATTTTTGGATTTTTGATATGAGATAATAAGCGTTTTGTTTTGGGATAGTAAAGCTATAATTTTTTTGAGTTGTGAAGGTGTGATCATTCAGCATCTTCCTCCTGCTCTTCATTTTCTTCTGCTTCAATAACTTCATCGTAACAACTAAAACATAATGTTTCGCCATTATAATAAGTGGTATTTTCGTGTCTGTGATATTCTTCGCAGTGGTCACAATATGCAAATAGTTCGTCATGACAGGACTGACAATAATTATTATTATTGTGGTCAATTATATCATTGTCGTTGATATATTCGCCACAATGACTACATTCAGTGTAATTTCTTCTTAAACAATCGTCACATACCCAAATACCTTCTGATTCGAGATATTGACCATTTTCATTATATTCGTATTCTTCGCAGGATTCACAATAACTAAATAATTCATTGTGGCAGGATTCGCAATAATGATTTCCGTTATTATCTGACATAAGATTATCTTCATTGGTTCTATCTCCACAATGACTACAAGTATAAGCACCACCTAAACAATAATCACACTGTAATTCGTCTGCCTTTGTTAGCTCATGGTCTCCACAAACTGGACAGGTTACGCTATTACTTCCAATAGTCATAATTGATGTTTTTCGGTCTTTTGTGCTTTCTTTCATTGTTATAATTGATATTTCATGACTAGTAAGTAACACGTCATTGTAATGCAATTGATTGCTATGGCTACCATTGTGATTTACAGGATCACAGTCTTCTATAAGTTCCCTAGCTAAATCCAAATTGCGAGATACTTTGCAATCGTTACTAATATTAAAATGTTTGGAAAACTGGTCTGCCATTAATTGTCGTGAAACTTTAGCTGCATTTTCGTTGTCGGCAGTGTATTGCCTACAATGTATAGATACCATTGTATCAAGATTTATATAGACCATTTGTCTCCATTTTTTTGAAGTGTGTGAATATGCTTCGAAATTATAATTATATTCTGTTTTGTCTTTTAAAACGAACGCTACAGCACTATGATGGTCTGATATATAGGATAATGATCCAGCTTTATGGCACCCATCTTCTAAATCGTGGCAACTATCCCAGTCGTATTTATTAATACTCATTGTTAAGATATCGCATGGATCTATAGATATAACCATAATTCCGTTAAATGTAAGACTTTGGTTAAACATTGACCATTTGATATCAAACAATTCGCGAGAGGATTTTATTTTGCCTTTTATCTCGCCAAAGTTCGGAATGTCTATAACTTGCATTCTTAAAAACTTTGAAAGCTTCATACCAATTTTATAAGATGGAATAGTTGGACGTTCTTCAATACATTTATTATTTATTAGTTCTTCAGCAGTGATAGTGTGTACAATCTTAAAAAATTCCCCTCTATAATCAGTGCCGAACAAATCAAGTTGGAACAAATCACTGTATAGATTATGTAATAATGTTAAAACTTCATCGTCTGGAAGATGCTCACTAAATTCGCGTTCAATACTTAGTTTTCCATCAAAAAAGTTGAATAAGTCTTTTTTAGCATATGCCCAATTATTTATTAAAGATTGTACTCCATAGCAGGACTGCCCAGTGTAGCTTTCTAAGATGCTTTCAACTTTTTGGGCATTGACTAGGTTTTTCATTATATTACCTTCTTTCATTAACTTTAGTTCCCGTCCACACACTAAAATGTAAAAACTTTAGTGCATGATATAAACTAAAACTAAATTTTATAATAACCCATTTTAACTTCATTATCTATTGCTTTCTTTATTTCCCAGTAATCTCCTTTAAATTCTAAATTTTCTCCAAAATACGCTTCAAAATAATTTCCATTTTCACTTTTTTGGATTTTAAACCCTTTATAATTCTCTGTTTTATTTGCCATGTTAGCACTCTCCTTCTATATGTGGTTTTTCTACACGAGCTCCCCCCGTGTAGGTTTAACCCTACTATAGTAGTATTCGCCAAATGTTAGGGATATTCCTTTATTTTATTTTAATATTTATAGATTTTAATCATTATATTTACTTATTGATTTGATTAGTTTTAACTATACTAGCAATGCAATAATGACTTATTACAGATATATTAATTATAATTCCTCTAATCAATTTACATGCCAACTTAAATTATGATGCAATAATGACTTAAGTGTATAAATAATGTTTATGCTGTGAGAGGGCCTAGAAGGGGGTTTTAAGCGGTTTGATGTTTTAGGGTATAAGTTAGTATCTAAAACTTTATTTTGTGCTTTATACTAAAATTTTTCTACACGTTGCCGGGTGTATCGTGATTTTTGGATATTTGGCATATGTTTTGTTTAGAATTGTTTTAATTGTTTTGTTGGGTTGTTGTATGGTGTGCTGGTGTATGTAATTAGTAGTTGTTTGTAAATATTGTATTACTATTATATTTATTAGTCTATATTGATAATTTATTTATAATTATACTAATGTAATAAGATTAATTTATTTGTTGTGTTTATTATAATCTGATTATGTAGTCAATTGACTGTATTATACAGTTTATTGACAGTATGGTTATTTATGCAGGTTTATGTATATTTATTATCATATGAGTGAGTGTACATATTATGGTAATGTGATGATTATTATATGTATTTTGTGATATGGGACAATGTAGTCAATTGACTAAAATTTTATACCATAGTAACATAGTGTAGTATAAAATGATTTATATCACAGTAATTTAGTTTGTATTAATTCATAGTAATTTAGTAGTATATAGATAATTTTATCACTGTATTAAGTGATTAGTACAATAGTATAACAGATTGTCTGAGTGATATAGTTTCCATTAAATGTATATGATAGATTTGTAATATTATAATATTATAAAGTTTTAATACTTCAAAAAGTCGCTGCATGTTATATAAATCGATATTGACCAAGTGGTCAATTACTTATAACAATTCAATTATAATCTACCAGTAACATAATAAAATTATAATATCGACGCAAATCAGAGATAAAAGCAAAAAATATTCCGATGTTCGATATCCTGCCCATGTTGCAGCCGATCCGATACACTGCATTCTTTATTCCATTCATTCTCTATTCAATCTTACATCACATATGCCATTCTAAGCCCTCCAAAACGTCAGACCCTTACAATTACCCTCTATTTAAATTCTATCGCCTTTAAAGCATCAAATTTTTGATGCATTTATGTTCACTCACTGTATTCTGATCAAATTGCATCAGATTTTAATCCAACTCAATCTATATTAGACAATCATAATATACTTAATAACACACAATATACTTGTGTAGCATTAGAGTTGTTTTTAAAAAGTGTGTATTCATGCGGGTTGTGGCGTTTCTGTGTGGGATTATGTGTGGAGTTTTCAGTTTGTCATAGTTTTAGCCTATGTCTAGCTTATGTCTGGAGTCGGCAAGAGTGTAGCAGTGCATTGTGTTGGCTAGGTTAAACAAGATTTATGCCAACTATACAGGATACCGGGCGTGGCTTTACAAATTATGTTTCGACATGGTTCGACAGGAGCCGGTGAGTACTTGTTCATCGACAGTAATTTTAATTTACGACTGCGAATAGACTACCATTTCAATTGACACATCAATTCCTAAAATCAAATACGAAAACAACCAAACATCATACTCGCTATTTCTTCGATATAATCCATATCATAGCAACAATAAATATATGTCTAAGTAATTTCTCATATTATTAATTTATCACATTCCATACAATATTTACACTTCTAAATGTCATCCTATTATCAAACAAAATCAAACACAAACACCTTATATTCCACTTAAATTAATAACCTTAACAATAATCCAATAGTTAAACAAAACGTCTTATAATCAATTTTATATATCATAATATTAAACAACATCGAAATAAAATTAATAGTCTTTATGCATAATTAATCTCCAAATAATAACTCATTAATAACACTATACAATTCCATAATAATTAAACACAAACAAAAATTAGAGTTTAGTATGAATACCAAACTCTAATCAAGCGATGAAAATATATACTTAAAATAATTTATTTTATATTATAGAATCACTACATTCAAATTATATTTATCACAATCAATGAATGAATCAATGAATCAATTTTATCTTTTCCATTAGTCCACTAAAATTATCTTTTAAATCATCTGGAAATATAAAGACTTTACCATATCCCTCTAATTCATTATATATTTCTATTTTTCCTTCTGTTCTTTCCTTATAATCTTCTATCCTACTATTATGAGAAGTATTTCTATCAAGATTCAAACCAAAATACTCTACTATATAACATTTATCACTACCAAATATAAACCAATCTGGAACCTTCCCTTCAATTTTTATTGTTCTATCTGTATTATTAGGATTATAGATAACCTTATGCTTAAATTCCTTACTCAATATATCATGAACCTCCGCCTCCTCTATAGACCCAAAATCATTTCTAACATAATGAATATCAAAATCCTTTGGATCAAACTTATCTGGATATACCTCGTTTATCCATTCAAATAAACTCTTATAATATTTTTTACAAACGCTATACATTGTGGTTGTTCCTTTATTTCTTAATGCTGTCAATGTAATATATAAAGGAACTTTATCTAATTCTATTTTCATATCATCTTCTATAAAATATTTTAAAGCTCTTATCCTATTTCTTTTCTTTTCCCAATATTTTATAAATCCACCTTTAAATTTATATGCAGGATACTGATTATTATAATAATCCATAATAAAATCTAAAACAGAATTATCATAAAATCTTTTAATAAATATATTTAATTTACACAATTTAATTATTTCATAATAATTTGATTCAAATATATCATTAATTATATTTTTAGATATATAATTATGAAAAATTTCTTTTGCTTCATCAATATTATCTATATATTTTTCGCCATTTTTATAAAATATTGCACCAAATAGTTCTAAATTTATTTTTTCTAAGAAGTTGCTGTCTCCTCTTAACCAAAATTTACAAACATCTTTAATATCCTGCAAATTAATATTCTTTAATTGTTTATCAAACATACCTGTTTCATAACAATACTTAATTATATACAATTCATCTTCTTCATTATTTATCACTCTTGGTAATGTATAAGTATAATTATTTAACCAATGTTTATATATTTCTAAAACTTTATGATCTCTATATAATATATAAACATCTTCTCCATATTTATTATATATAATTCTTAAATCTTTGCTTTTATGCTCTATAAAATCCTTCGCTCTTGTGTTAGTCCATTTACAATTTCTACAGACAGTATACAAAGGATAATCTTTTCCTGGGTGTGGATTTTCTTTAAAGAAATTAATATGATAAGGATAGTAATTATTACACTTAGTACATTTTTGCCATACAACATCAGGCTCTACTCCCAAAACATATGTAATACAATCTCTAATATACTCATTATATTTATTTATTAATTCTACAGGAATACTTTTAACAAATCTTTTATCTTCACAAACTGTTTCCATCCCTAAATGCTCTAATAAAACATTCATAGCTTTTCTTTGATCTACATCTAATCTACCAAGTTTACTATTACCTAATATTAGTTTTAATCCTTCTTCTGTAACACAATACACATCGTAACGCATTCCTCCAGTATCTCTTCCATAATTTACATCATATTTCTTAATATATTGTGAATAATCTCTTTGTAAATCATTTTGTCCAGTCTTCTTAAGTAACACTTTACTCATAATAAAACTTATTGGATAATATAAAACATTATCATCTCCAATAACTGGAACTTTTACATCTCCTATCAATATCTCTTCTTGTTTAATCTTTTTCTCTTGTATATCTATCAATTTATTATTTCCTCTTTCTATTATATTATTTAGTTGTGTAGTATTTTATATTATATTATTACTTTAAAGCATTCAGTAAGCATCAGTCCCTTCGTAAGTTTTTAGGGCATAATTATCCCTAAAATAATTATAACATTTATATATCAATAAGTCAAATATAATTTTAAATTATTTACAAAATCAAAATCATAAATTCATCTCAATCCAACCGAACAAATTATAAAAACAATAATCAAAATGCATCCATAAAAATCAAAATATCCATCTAATATAACCTCCAATAACAACCCCCAAACCCTTAATCATAACCAATTATAACACACTCTAATTATCACTTCTACTATAGGGGGCGTACTTTAACAAATTGAATCTAATCAATTATACCTCTTATACGATACTCTAAAATTTGATGAAAATATTTTTATGCAATTTTAAAATCTAAAACATAATAATAAAATAATATTTGCAATTTAATTACATCTGTGTTACAATTATCACAGGTACAAATCTGTACAAAATTATTGCCTAGAAAGAAGTATATAAAAGCATAAATCAATTCTCCAAATACAAATCACAATTATCCTCAATCTCTATTCTACAGCGTTATCCTTCAATTACATCCTAAACAATATATTCTGTACATATTCATTTCCTAAAGGTAAAACAAAATGGAGAGAAACCAGTTCAACAATTCCTAAAGAATTCAGAGACAATATATCTACTGAAATATTTATTGAAAATTATATTAATACTCAAAAAGAAAGGTAGGTGAATTTATCTATGGCAGAGAAATCGTTTAAATTTAGGTTATATCCTAATTCTGAACAACAAATACAACTAGCAAAAACATTTGGTTCTTGTAGATTTGTTTATAATAATTATTTAGCAAAAAGAATTGAGTTATATAAGTCAGAACAAAAATCGATGAATTATAACGCTTGTTCTGCTGATTTAACCAATCTTAAACAAGAGAATATTTGGTTAAAGGAAATAGATAAATTCGCTTTACAGAATTCTTTAAAAGATTTAGATAGAGCATATCAGAACTTCTTCAGAGAAGTTAAAAATGGTAATAAAGATCAAGGTTTCCCTAAGTTTAAAAGTAAACACGATTATGAATGTAGTTATCGAACTTCATTTACTAAAACCACAGCAGGTGGCAATATTCGTATTGACTGTAACAAAATACAGTTACCTAAACTTGGATCAGTTAGATTTGCTAAATCAAGAGATATTCAAGGAAGAATATTAAATTGTACAATCACTAAAACATGTTCTGGTAAATATTTTGTTTCTATATGTTGTACAGACGTAGAAATAGAACGGTTTGAAAACAATAGTAATATTGTTGGATTAGACTTAGGGATTAAAGAATTCGCAATTACATCTTATGGAGAAATCATTAACAATCCAAAATACTTATCTAAACTTGAAAATAAATTAAAAAAGGAACAAAGAAAACTTTCAAAAAAGAAAAAAAGGTAGCAAAAATAGGAATAAGCGAAGAATCAAACTAAATATTATTCATGAGAAAATTACTAATCAACGTATAGATTTTTTACAGAAATTATCAACTAGACTTATTAAAGAGAACCAAATAATTTGTTTAGAAGATTTGGCTGTAAAAAATATGGTCAAGAATCACAAATTAGCTAAAGCAATTAATGATGTATCTTGGAGCGAATTTGTAAAAATGTTAAATTACAAAGGAATTTGGCATGATAGGATTATTCAAAAAGTAGATAGATATTTTCCTTCATCACAATTATGTAATGTTTGTGGATATAAAAATGTTGAGGTAAAAGATCTATCTATAAGAGAATGGGAATGTCCTGAATGTAATTCGCATCATCATAGGGATATAAATGCGGCGATTAATATTAAAAACGAAGGATTAAGATTATTAAGTGCATAAGGCATAATTAAATATGTCAATACGGTAGGGACTATCGGATTTTAAGCCTGTAGAGATAGAGGTTGCGAAGTCAATGAAGCAGGAAACTCTAGTAGTGATACTAGAATCATGCGAATTCATTCGTGTGAGGTTCAACAAGCAAGATTAGCAGTTAAAAGTGAGATGGAAAAGTATATTGAGTATTTGATTAGTGTTAATTAATTTTTGTAAATTAATAAATAATATATGTTGACATAATTATTATTATATAGTATAATTATCTCAGGGATAAATATGAAATAAATTCAGAAAGGAGGAAATTATATTGATTCAAATCATTCTGTTACATTTTCTATTACATATGCGAATTAATATTATTGCTAGTGGTTTTACATAAGCATAAATACAAAAATAAAATTAATATTTTCGTTCCATGATCCAATAAAATCAAATTTTAAATATCAAATAAATTGGAGGACTTAAAAATGAATTTGAATGTGAATGCTCCAAATAACAATTCAAACAATAATCCATATTACTTTTGCTATAGTATTAATCTTTTACGCTTTATTAGAGATAATAATATAGAAAACATAGCAAAAGGAATAAATCCAAAAACAAATAGAACTTATTGGATGTTTCTTAGAAGTAATAAATTAGATACAATACTAAACCAATGGAGCAAATAATAACTACATAATAAGGAAGGAATTAAGTAAAATATAAATAAAGTAGAATCTCTAAAAGACCTATCACAATATTATAATTCAACAGATTCAAGATACATATATTTTGATAAAACATTTGATATAAGGGGTATAGACTACACTAGATTCATTAAATTACAATATCAATCTATAAATGAATCGCACATCAAGGATAAATATAGTATAGATGGTTGGTATATTTTATGGTATTTAATGTCTAGAGCAATAAAGAGTGAATATATTTCTACTACAGTAAATTCTATATCTGAAGAAACAAATCTAAAACCTAATAAGATTAAAGATGCTATCGGCAAATTAATATTTCATAAGGTGATTATTATTGATAAAGACATACTCGTACTAAATAATAATGAGTTGATAAAATTCTATATAGGATACAATAACAAATTAATTGATCATATAGATAAAAATGGATATTCTCCTATACCTTGTGAATTTGTACATAAAATAATAACTACTCTATCTCCTACAGAATGGGCTATATATTGTGTAATATTAACAAAATATAATTATTATCTTGCATGGGAGAAAGTAAATTACTCAACTGGTGAAATCATTCCTCTATATTATAGAACTCATTATGCTTTTCCAGACAGAGAAGAAATATCTAAATACATAGGATTATATGATGATACAATAAGTAAATTTGCAAAGAAATTATCCAATGGTAAATATAATCTAATTAAAATGTACAAATCAAAACCAATAACTTATATTGATGAAGATGATCACCAAAGAAAATTCAAAGGAGGAAACAATAGATATGAAATAAAATTATATGAAAGACCAGAGTATATTTATTATTATTTAAATCCTATTTTTAACAAACAAGAGCAAAAGGAATTTGATTACATAAAATCTAAAGGATTTGAAAAATTAGCTCTATCAAATGAAAATAATAAAATAGAAGGGAAGAAAATGTTTTATATAAGATATTATTATGAGGACACAATAAAACAATATGAAAAATGTTTAAAGGAGGAAGACTTAAAATTATATGAATATATAAGAGAAAATAATATGATAAAAATAAATTAAATCAATGAATTTCGAAAAACATATTTTTAACCCCTAAAAATTGTAGAATTTAATCTTTAATGATTTTGTAGAATTATATCTCTAATAGTAATGTAGAATTAACTCTCTAATTAGACGCCTATAAAAATGACAAAAAGGTTCAAAATTTAGGCATACGTAATGTCACCCTCATGATCACTTTCGTTCAATGCTTAGGCATACATGAAAACCTATGTATGGGATTATAGGGTATTATTATACCGTTTAAAACCTTGTAAGCCTAGTGGATACTATATTCTATCGTATGCCTATAAAAACGTCCAAAGTGGTCATTATGGTCTAGGTGTTAGAAATCTATAAATTGGCAAAATGACTGAAATAAGGGTAAGGATAAAAGGGTGTTAAAAATAAATAATTTAAAATAAGAAAGAGGAATAAAATTAAATGAAAAAAGCGTATGATCAAAACCACAAATTAGTAGATATCATTGAGTCACAAGCCACATCTCAATATTTTTGCCCTGTTTGTAAAAAAGAATTAATAAGAAACTTTGGTGCGGTCAAGCAATTTTATAGTCATCAGAAGGATGTTGACGCAACTGACTGTGAGATTAAAATGAAACTCATTATAAAAGAAGATAAAACAATATTTAAACAATCTGATACAGATATTTTATCTACAGAATTCTATAATAAACAATTTGATGATGTTGAAGTAGAAATGTCTGATTATATGTCTGAGGAAGGATATTTTCTAACTCGTGAGCAAAAGGATATTATCTTTAGTACAGAGGATAGGGTTAAAGTTAGTGCATTGGCTGGATCAAGTAAGACCACGACATTATACTACTATGCTAAAACAAGGCCACATAAAAAGATATTGTATATTGTATATAACCGTAGCATGAAAGAAGAGGCCATGCTTACTTTCGGAAAATTAAGGAACGTTTCAGTGATGACTTTACACGGATTGGCCTATTCCTACTGTGGAAAGTATTATAGAGATAAATTAACTCTAAATTATGGTACTGTTGATATTATTAAAGATTTAAAACTTGATTGGAATAAAGATATGGAATTGGCTGTCAAAGTGAATGAGATGATAAAGAATTATATGCTAAGTGATGCTGAGAAATTTGAAGATTTGGAAATATTTAAAGAAGATGATATGAGAAATAGTATTTTATCATGCTCTCATCGTCTTTGGGAACTTAAGAAATCATATAAGAACAATGTGAAGATTGAGCATGATTTCTATCTCAAGTGCTTCCAAGAGTCTCATACAGATTTATCTAACAAATATGATATTATCATGAACGATGAAATGCAGGATAGCAGTTTAATGATGTTTGATATAATTAAAAGTGCTAATACTACTGGTCTGATTGTGGTCGGAGATTATCTACAGT
>Ga0172380_10002675_pt1 | contig 26701 bp, 25 predicted proteins | sample Leawe162metaG_FD_119747 | JGI IMG/M metagenome (GOLD analysis project Ga0172380, IMG submission 119747) | Leachate microbial communities from a municipal landfill in Southern Ontario, Canada - Leachate well 162 metaG | ecosystem: Engineered > Solid waste > Landfill > Unclassified | place...
AGGGCGAACCTCCGTGTGAGCCCATTTATTACGGCTCAGACGGAGCTTCGCCCTCCCTCGCGTTATCGACATGTCGTCGAACCGCTCCCCTCTCATTTCTTCCCTTACGCGCGGATTTGGGAGAGCTCCATATATTCTTTCCTGACGCGCGGATTTGGGCCGGTGGCCCGCTACGGTTTGCTGACGGTCACGCTCTGGATGTAGTAATTGTTGAATTTGTTGCCGTCCGAATTGAGGGAGAAGTTGTAGCCCCACATGCTGACGATGAGTTTCCCCGCAGCCTCTTTTGAACTCCACGCGGGGTTCCCTATCAAAACGCCACCGGTCTCAATCCCGTTGTCGGCCAGGCATTGCAGCCGCCGATCCGCCTCCGTCCAATTCCATTTCCCTTGCTCGGGCTCGACATCCCCCCAGTGAACGCGAACGTTCCGGTTGACCTTGATTCCGATCTCCGCCATCTGCGGGATCCACTTTTCGGGGGTCTGCGAGGTATGATGATCCCCGCCGATGCCAAACGGACTGAGAGGCGCGGTCTCTGCGGCCAGGGAGGCAAGCCCGCAAAGACTGAGAAACGCGTCGACTGTGATGGTATTTTTATCTTGGTCATAGGGATGGGGGTTTCGGCATTAGGGAGTTTGTTTTGGGTTCGTTGAAATCAGATGAAACGGCCCTGTCATGAACATGTGAACATGTAAAGAAAACAGCATTTTCTTTACATGTAATAAAAACGTGAAAGGATCCGTTCCAGTTTCTCTCCACGTGGACTCCACCTTTCCATTTTTACCAGTCAGCGGCTCCATCATCTTGGGGACATCGGGTGTTGCACTATCAGTTTGCCAAAACTTTACAGCCAGGATTTGTTGAACAACCTCTTCCGGCAGCCCCACACGAAAATCGAATTTCTCGAACGGGATCTCGATGTGTCCCGGCCAACGGCGGGGCGATATCTGGGGGAGTTGGAAAAATCCGGTTTCGTGCGGAAGACGAAGCTGGGACGCACGAATTTTTACATCAATGAGCCGCTGGTCTCGATCCTCGGCGGCTGAGGATGTGTTCCGGACACAACCGACCTTTCATGAAGGCATTCACACTGGTTGCGGGCGGGTCCGGCGCGCGGGCGGGGATTTTGAAAACCCGCCGGGGCGAAATCCGGACGCCGGTTTTCATGCCGGTGGGGACGCAGGCGACGGTGAAGGCGATGACGCCCGACGAGTTGCGGTCGGTCGGCGCGCAGGTCATTCTGGGCAATACCTACCACCTTCATGTCCGGCCCGGAGAGAAGCTGATTGCGGGGCAGGGCGGGCTGCACCGGTTCATGTCGTGGGACCGCCCGATCCTGACCGACAGCGGCGGGTTTCAGGTGTTCTCTTTGGCGAAGCTGAGGAAGATCACCGAGGAGGGGGTGCATTTTCAAAACCACCTTGATGGCACACCGACGTTCATCGGTCCGGAGACCTCGATGGAGATCCAGCGGGACCTTGGCTCGGACATCGTGATGGCTTTCGATGAGTGTCCCCCGCACCCCTGCACACACGAAGCTGCGGCAAAGAGCCTGGACCTCACGCTCCGGTGGGCGCGCCGCTGCAGGGACTGGTGGGAGTCCCAGTCGGTCGAGTCGCGGCCCCTGGTTTTCGGGATCACGCAGGGCTCAGGATATGCGGACCTCCGGGAGCGCTCGGCACGGGCACTCGTGGACATCGGCTTCGACGGGTATGCGATCGGCGGGGTGAGTGTCGGTGAGCCCGAGAAGGAAATGTTTCACGCCATCGAGAGCGCCGTCGCCTTCCTCCCCGCCGATCATGCGCGGTATGCGATGGGGCTCGGGACCCCCCCGCAGATCATCGAAATGATCGCGCGCGGGGTGGATATGTTCGACTGCGTTCTGCCCACGCGGCTCGCGAGAAACGGGACCGCTTTTACGGAGATCGGAACCGTCAATCTGAAGAACGCGCCGTTCGCCGAGGATGCGCGCCCGATCGAGGAGGGCTGCGCCTGCCACACCTGCCGCAACTTTTCGCGGGCCTACCTGCGCCACCTGGTCAAGGCGGAGGAAATCCTCGGCCTGCGCCTCATCACGTCCCACAACCTGCATTTTTACCTGAACCTTGCCCGCCGGGCGCGCGACCACATCCTGGCGGGAACCTTCCCGGAATTCCGGAGGGAATTCGTCGGGAATTACGTGCCGAACGGAGGAGGGGGGCAGGCGGTCGAGCCCGCCGTCTTTTTGAGCCCCTCCTGAATCGCGGCGAGGATCAGGTCCATGCGCAGCGGCTTGGTCAGGAACTCATCCATCCCCGCTTCGAGGCACCGGGTTTTGTTTTCCGCAAACGCATCCGCCGTGATGGCCACGATGTAGGCCGGCTTGCGGCCCCCGTCCTCCCCCTCGATCTTCCGGATCAGCCGGGTGGCTTCGATCCCGTCACAAACCGGCATCAGCACATCCATGAAAATGATGTCGAACCGGTTTTCGCCCGCCAGCCGGACCGCCTGCCTTCCATCGCTCGCGGTCGTCGGCTCGCAGCCCAGTTTTTTGAGGATGCCGGCCATCAGGCGGATGTTCGTGGGGACATCGTCCACGGCGAGAACCCGCACGTCCCCCATGTTGGCGAGAAGCGAGGTGTCCGCCGGGGGGGCGGCCCGGCGGCTTCTCTCGGTCCTGTAGGCGGGAATCTTGAATTGGAATTTGGTCCCCTTTCCGGGGGAGCTCTCGACGGAAATGTTCCCGCCCATGGCCTCGACCAGTTTCCGGCAGATTGCCAGGCCGAGTCCCGTCCCGCCGAAACGGCGGTGGATCGAGGGGTCGGCCTGCCCGAACACCTCGAAAATCCGCGTCTGATCCTCCTCGGGGATCCCGATCCCGGTATCGGCGACTTCGCAGTCGAGCAACAGGCGTCCCCCCGGGGTGGAACCCGCCTCCATCCTGACTGTGATGCCCCCTTCGGAGGTGAACTTGATCGCGTTCCCGAGCAGGTTGAAAAAGATTTGCCTCAGCCGCTTCGGGTCGGTGACGATCTCCCCGGGAACCGAATCCCCGACATGGATCGAAACGGACAGGTTTTTCGAGCGGAGGGCGGGCTCGAAAGAAACGAAGACCTCGCGCAGGCACTCGCGCAGCGAACACGGGAGCATCTCCAGATCCATCCGGCCCGACTCGACCTTCGCGAGATCGAGGATGTCGCTGATGAGGCCGAGCAGGGAGTTCCCGCAGTTCCGGATTGTCGAGACGAGTTCCTGCTGGTGGGCCGGGAGATTCTCGGCGAGCAGAAGGTCCGTGAACCCGATGACGCCGTTGAGGGGCGTGCGGATCTCGTGGCTCATCATCGCGAGGAACGCGGACTTGGCCATGTTCGCCCGCTCGGACGCGGCGACGGCGATCTGCGCGTCCTCCATGAGGCTCAACGCCACCCTCCGGCTCATCGCCAGCTCCTCGGCGCGTGCGGACATGGATTGCTCCATCTTGTGCCTCATGATCGCGCCCCCGAGGCCCGCCGCTGCGGCGCGCAGCGATTCCATCTCCTCGTTTTTCCAGACGCGTTCCGCGCGGCAATCGTCGAACCCGACGAACCCGACGAACTCCCCGTGCGAGTGGACGGGCATCAGCGCCAGGGAAAGGATTTTCTGGGCCACCAAAATTTCGCGGAGCGGGGGCGTGGAATCGCGCGTGAGCATGGTGAATGTCGTGCCGGAAGAGAGCGAGGCCAGGATGCCGGGGAACGTGGTTTCGTAGCAGATGTTTTGGAGGGTGGGGTTGTGGAGTTCGCGGGAGACTCCCTCCCGCGCCCACTCGCACCGCTGGCTGCACGCGAGAGGCTTGCTCCCCGCGTCGTTCTCGAAATAATATGCCCGGTCGACATCGATCGCCACACCCAGCCGCTCGAGAAACCCCGTCGTCCTGGCCGCGAAGCTGCCCGGGACGAGAAGGATTGTGAGGGCGTCCGCGACGGCCTGCAAATAGCGGGGGAATTGGGGTTCAGGGCTCATCACTCGAGGAATCCACTTTATAGGCCGGCGGGAGACCCAGGCGGGAGCGGAGAAGGTTGACCTCGGATTTCATCTCCAGCACACGGTTTTCCCGTCCGATCATCGCCCGGTTGAACCTCTCCATTTCTTCGATGTTCGCTTTGAGTTCCTGCTCCGCGCGTTTCCGCCCGCCGATCTCCTCGATCGTCATGACGAACCCGTCGGACCAGGGATCCACGGAAATGTGGACCCAACCGCGGACACCCTCGTGCCCGCGGAAAACTTCGAGATGTTCGCCGGCCTTCGTTTCCGCCACCCGGACATATTTTTCGAACAGGCCTTCCGACAGGTCGCCGGGAAAAAGACCCAGCAGGCATTTTCCCAGCATCTCCCTGGGTTTCCGGCCCATCATCGCCCCGGCCGCCCTGTTGGCGATCACCATGACAAAGTCAGAAATGGCACCCTTCTCGTTCCGGAGGCTCCGAAAGGCCATGATCCCCTCGGAAGCGCCGTCGAGCACGCTCAGGAGCAAGGCTTCCTGGTTCTCCGATCCGCCCCGCAGGCGGCGGGGCGGTCCCTCGCGTCCGCCCCCCGCCACTTGGAATTCCTTTTCCATCCGCGCGGTTCTCCGGATGTAGAAAAACTCGATGGCGAGGAAGCTGGACGCCAGCAGGACGCCTCCCAGAACCAGCACGCTCCAGACGAGCCGACTGTCCATCTCGCGTTGCGGGTGGCCGAGCGGGCCCGGGACAAGGGTGGAGACGGCGGCGAAATAAAGCGCCATGATCGCCGCCAACGAGCATCCCACCAGGAGAAACGCCCTGGCCCGCAGAGACAATCCGCGCGCAAAAAATCGGCCCGGGGATGTGCTCGGCATGGCGGCGGGGTTATTCCACCAGAAGCGAAAGGATGGCCTTCTGGGCGTGGAGGCGGTTTTCCGCCTGACGGAAGATGGTTCCGGCATTCGCCTCGAAAGTTTCGGCATCGATTTCCTTGCCCCGATACGCGGGAAGGCAATGCATGACCAGGGCACCCGGGGCGAGCTTGCAGAGGTCCGCGTTGATCTGATACCCCTGCAACCGCTCGATCCGGTGGGCGGATTCCCGCTCTTTCCCCATGCTCACCCAGACATCGGTGTAGAGGACTGTCGCGTCGGCGGCCGCCTCGCGGAGATCGGAAGTGACGGCTATCCGTCCGCCCGCTTTTTCCAGCAATTCCCGGGGCGGCTGATATTCCGCCGGGGCGGCGATGCGCAGATCGAACCCCATGCGGGCGGCAGCCCAGATCCACGAGCGCGCGACATTGCAGTCGCCGTCGCCGATGAATGCGACCCGCTGCCCCTCCAGGCCGCCATGCGTCTCGACGATGGTGAACAAATCCGAGAGGATCTGGCAGGGATGCTCCTCGTCGGTGAGGGCGTTGATGGTCGCGATCCCGCTGAAAGCGGCGAAGTCCTCGACGTCTTTCTGCGCAAACGTCCGGATCACCGCCCCTTGGAGCATGCGTCCCATGACCCGCGCCGTGTCGCAGATCGGTTCGCCCCGGCCGAGCTGGATGTCGTCCGCCGCCAGGAACATGACATCTCCTCCCAGCTCGCGGATGCCTGTCTCGAAGGACACGCGGGTGCGCGTGGACGACTTGGAAAACATCAGCGCCCAGCATTGGTGGCGCAGGGGGTGCGAGGCATGGTGCCTGCGGGTGGATTTCATGGCTGCGGCCGATTCCAATATCGCGGCGATCCCGCCCGCATCAAGAGCCTCAATCGAGAGAAGATTTTTCATTCAGGCGTGCTGGAGGGAAGCAGGTTTCGCGTCGACTTCCAATCCCGCAATCGCGGACGCGAACTTTTTCACCGCCTCCTCGATCTCGTCCGCGGTCACGTTGAGCGGGGGAAGAAACCGGACGACCGTGTCCCCGGCGGGAATCGCCAGCAGCCCCTCGCCCATCGAGCGCACGACGGCCTCCAGCGCAGGCGGGCGCGGCCCCTGCGGGAAGGACGCCCTGTCAAGCTGGACCCCGACCATGAGCCCGAGGGAACGCACTTCGGAAACATGTGGAATCCGCGCGTCGCGCAAGGCGGAGACCAGATGGTTCCCGAGCCGGAGCGCCGCGCCGCAGAGGTTGTCCCGCCCGATGATCTCGAGGACCTTGAGTCCGGCCGCGCAGGCCACGGGGTTGCCGCCGTAAGTTGTCCCGTGGCTTCCCGGCCCCAGCAAATCGCACAAGGGGCCGCGATCGTCCCGCTGCGCGCCGCCGACCCAGAATGCGCCGAGCGGAAACCCGTTCGCGATCCCCTTGGCCCAGGAAACCCCGTCCGGCCGGGCATGGGGGGCGAGGCTCTCCCACCCGCACCACTCCCCGGTCCTCCCGAGCCCGCACTGGACCTCGTCAAAAAGCAAAAGCAAATTGTGGGTGTCGCAAAGCTTCCTGAGGCCGGTCAGAAAGGCCTCCCGGGCGATGTGGATCCCGCCTTCCCCCTGCACCGGCTCGACAAGGATCGCGACGGTGGACGGGCCGATGGCCGCCGTCACGGCGTCGAGATCGCCAAACGGCAGATGGCGGAAGCCCTCCAGGAGCGGCCCGAATCCTGTCTTGACCTTCTGTTGACCGGTGGCCGAGATCCCGGCCATCGTCCGTCCGTGGAACGACCCTTCGAAAGTCAGGATTTCGTGCCGTCCCGTCGCGCTTCCGAACCTCCTGGCCAGTTTGATCAGCCCCTCGTTCGCCTCGGCCCCGCTGTTGCAAAAAAAGACTTTTCCCGGCCCCGCGATTCCGACCAGGCGCTCCGCCAATTCCGCCTGCGGGGCCGTGCGGTAGAGGTTGGAGGTATGCACGAGTGTCGCGGCCTGCCCCGAGATGGCTGCGGTGATTTCCGGGTGCGCGTGTCCGAGCGAACACACCGCGATGCCGGCCCCGAAATCCAGGAACTCCCGCCCGTCAAAATCCCACACCCGGCATCCCAAACCCCGCGCGATATCCAGATCGAATCGCCCGTAGGTCGGAATGACAAACTCCCCGTATTTTTCTGCCAGTGTGGACATCCCGCGCACGCTAGCAGCCCGCCGGACTTTTCCAAGCCCCCAAGCTTGAAAAAATGCGGCTTTTGCCGCCCGTGTCGACCGCCGGTTATGTTGTGGAGGCGGTTGTGCCAACCGCCTCCCGGCTTTCAAGGAAGGGGGTCCGGCATGAATGGCACGGTTTGGGACGTGGGGCGGCCGTCCCGGGGTGCCTGCTTGTGGAGAGGATAGCGGGCGGGACGCCCGCTCCACGTCGCTTCACAGGGCGAAGGTGTCCAGCGCCGGCGACCGTCCGTTTTCCATGCGGATTTTCGGGTGGTTGGCGGCGAGGTGGCGGAGGATGTGGAAGACTTCCTCCGGCTCCGCATGCACGGCCAGTGCGATTTGTTCCGCCGTCTGGGGTTTGCCGATTTTTTCGAGGTGCGCCATGACTTTGAGTTGGGTTCCGATGATTTTTGCGGCGGCTTTTTTCCCCGCCTCGACCCCCGGCTGGTGGTAGGCATTGATGTTCACCAGCGAGCCGTAGAACCCGACCGCCCGCTCGTAGAGCGCGATGAGCGCGCCGAGATGGAACGCGTTGAACTCGGGGATGCTGACGGTGATCGACTCGCGCCCGTTTTCGTGCAGGGCGGCGCGTGTCCCGCGGAGGAAGCCCTGGAGAAAATCGCCTGCGGTGACCCCGGGTTCGACCTCGGGCGTGGGCGTGGAGGCGGCCTTGCGCACCTCGATGAATGTCACGAAGAAATTGTTCACCCCGTCGCGCAGCTGCTGGACATAGGCGTGCTGGTCGGTCGAGCCCTTGTTCCCGTAAACGGCGATGCCCTGGTTGACGACCTGTCCTTCCAGGTCGAGCTCCTTGCCGAGCGATTCCATGACCAGTTGCTGGAGATAGCGGCTGAAGAGGAGCAGGCGGTCTTTGTAGGGCAGGATCACCATGTCCTTCAAGCCGTGTCCCCCGCCCGCATGATACCACATGAGGGCGAGGAGCATGGCCGCGTTTTTGCGGATGTCGTCCGTGCGCGTCTTGGCATCCATCGCCGCCGCCCCGTCGAGGAAGTCCTCGACATCCAGCCCCTGCACCGCCATGGGCACGAGCCCGACGGCACTCATCACGGAGGTCCGGCCGCCAACCCAGTCCCACATCGGAAACCGGCGCAGCCAGCCCTCTGCCACGGCGACCTTGTCGAGATCGCTGCCTTCGCCGGTCACCGCCACAAAGTTTTTCGCGAAGGCGATCCCCGCCTTTTCGAAAGCCGCCTGGGCGGCGAGCATGCCGTTGCGGGATTCCTTGGTTCCGCCGGATTTGGAAATGACGATGACGAGCGTGGTGCCCAGGCGGGAGCCGATCTGAGCGAGGACTTTGTCCATCCCGTCGGGGTCCGTGTTGTCGAAGAAGTGGGGGCGGACCGGATTTTCCGGTCTCCAGAGCGCGTCGGCAACGAGTTGGGGGCCGAGGGCGGACCCGCCGATGCCGACCACCAGGAGATCGGTGAACTTTTCTCCGGATGCCGGGAGGGTTTTCCCGGAGCGCAGGTCCGCCGCAAAATCCAGGATCGCCTTTTCCGTGGCGGTGATGGCATCCCGGATTTCCCTGGTCGGTGCCAGCGACGCCTTGCGCAGCCAGTAGTGCCCGACCATCCGGTTTTCATCCGGGTTGGCGATGCCGCCCGCTTCGAGGGCCTTCATCTGCTTGCAGGCCCGGTCGGCGACGAAGGCCATCCCCGTGAAATAGTCGTCCGGAAAATTCATCCGGCTGATGTCCAGAGAAATCCCCAGGTCGTCGTAGCTGAGAAAATATTGCTGGAACCGGCTCCAGAGTGAGGATTGGGAGATTGTGCTCATGCCCGCAAGCGAACTAGATTGGCCCCGGTATGGCAAACCGAAATCCGATGTGTGACAAAATCTTTACAGCGCGGGGGGTTGCATGCGCCAGCGCGGCGGAGACCCGCGCCCTGGGGCAGGATCTGGCGGAGGGGATCACGACGGACGCCACGCTGAGCTTGGAGGGGGTGCTCGGCGCGGGGAAGACCTGTTTCGTCCAAGGGCTTGCGCGGGGGCTCGGCCTCGATCCGGACATGGTTTCCAGCCCGACATTCCCCCTTGTTCACGAGTATCCGGGAGGGCGGCTGCCATTGGTCCATTTCGACTTCTACCGCCTGGATTCGGAGCAGGAGCTCGCCGGTCTGGGATACGACGAATATTTCGAGCGCCCGGCACTTCGCGCCATCGAGTGGGGGGATAAATTTCCCGGGGCGCTTCCCGGGACGGCGTGGAGGCTGCGGATTTCCATCGAGGCCGGGACCCGCGTGGTCCGGGGAACGCGATGAACGTGCTCGCCATCGAGTGTTCGTGCCAGACGGGCAGCGTGGCTGTCCTGAAGGACGGGGCCATCTTGAGATCGCGGGAATTCGACAGCCCGCGCGGGCGGGGGGCCGAGATGTTCGACCATCTCGAATCCGCGCTCCGCGATGGCACCTCCCCCGACCTTGTCGTGGTGGGAACCGGGCCGGGCCGTTACAATGGCCTGCGGGCGTCGATCTCCGCCGCCTGGGGAATTGCGAGGGCTCGCGGGGCGCGGCTCGCGGGTGTTCCGTCGCTTCTCGGGTTTGGTGCGCCGGAATATTTCGTTGTCGGCGATGCGCGGTCCGGCCAGTGGTTCTTCGCGCATGTCGCGGGCGGGAAATTCCTCAGCCCGCCAGCTCTGGCCGCCCCGCATGATGTGCGGCGGTTTCTCCGGCCCGGCATCCCCGTCTTCGCCACATCCCCCTTGGACGGCCTGCCGGAAGCCCTGGTTGCCGCACCTTCCGCCTGCGTGCTTGCAGGGCGGGATGGTGTTGAAGGCGTTCCCGCGCCCGCCTACCTCAAGCCCCCCCATATCACGAAGCCTGCAGGGCGGACAATTCGGGGCTAATTGCGGTTGCGCTTGACGCGGACGAGGGCCAGCGATTTCTGGAGGGAGGCTTTTACGGTGGCGTATTCTTCGTCGTCCACTTTGCGCCCCCTCATCGCCTCCTCGGCGCGTTTGACGGCTTCCTCGGCAGCAGACTCGTCGATCTCGCTTTCCTTGACCGCCATGTCCGTGAGCACGGCGACCTTGTCGGCTCCGATTTCGACGAACCCTTCGCCGACAGCCAGCCGGAGCTCCTCGCCGCCCTTGAGCACGCGGAGTTCTCCGGGCAGGAGCTGGGTCATCAAAGGCGCGTGCTGCGGGAGCACCCCCAGCTCGCCCTCTATGCCGGGGATCACCACCGAATCCACGTCGTCGGAGTAGACCTTCTGCTCGGGGGTGACAATTTCCAGGTGGAGCATGGGGCGGGTTTTACGTTTTAAGAATCAAGGGTCAAGAGAGGAGGGGCGGGAGCGGGCCTTGAGAGGATTTGACTTGATGCGTTAGCCCAAATACTCAGGCCTCCTTGACCATGTCGATACCGCCCTTCATGTAGAAATTGCCCTCGGGCACGTCGTCGTGTTTGCCCTCGAGGATTTCCGTGAAGCCGCGGATCGTCTCGCTGACCGGGACATACTGGCCTTTCGTGCCCGTGAAGATTTCGGCCACGTGGAACGGCTGCGAGAGGAAGCGCTGGATCTTGCGGGCGCGATAGACCGTCAGCTTGTCGTCCGGCGAAAGCTCGTCCATGCCCAGGATGGCGATGATGTCCTGGAGGTCCTTGTAGCGCTGGAGCACGTTCTGGACTCCCCGGGCGACCTTGTAGTGCTCCTCGCCGATGATGTCTGCGGAAAGGGCCTTGGATGTCGACGCGAGAGGGTCCACGGCGGGGTAGATGCCGAGCTCGGCGATCGAGCGTTCCAGCACGATCGTGGAATCGAGGTGGGCGAACGTGTTGGCCGGGGCCGGGTCGGTGAGATCGTCCGCAGGCACGTAGACCGCCTGGAACGAGGTGATCGAACCTTTCGTCGTCGAGGTGATCCGTTCCTGCAGGTCGCCCATTTCGGCGGCGAGGGTCGGCTGGTATCCGACCGCGCTCGGCGTCCGGCCCAGCAACGCCGAGACCTCGGAGCCCGCCTGGGAAAAACGGAAGATGTTGTCGATGAAGAGCAGCACGTCCTGGTTCTTTTCGTCCCGGAAATACTCCGCCATCGAAAGCGCGCTGAGGGCCACCCGCAGGCGGGCGCCCGGAGGTTCGTTCATCTGGCCGTAAACCAGGGCGACCTTGGATTTTTCGAGCTCCGCCTGGTTGATGACGCCGGACTCGCTCATCTCCGCGTAGAGGTCGTTTCCCTCGCGGGTGCGCTCGCCGACGCCGGCAAAAACGGAGTAGCCGCCGTGGCCCTTGGCGATGTTGTTGATGAGCTCCATGATGACGACGGTTTTTCCGACGCCCGCACCGCCGAAAGCCCCGACTTTGCCGCCCTTTGTGAACGGGCAGATCAGGTCGATGACTTTGATGCCTGTCTCGAGGATTTTGGCCTTCGTGTCCTGCTCGATGAGCGGGGGGGCCTTGCGGTGGATCGGGTATTTTTTTTCGAATTTCACCGGCCCTCGCTCGTCGGTGGGATCGCCGGTGACGTTGAAAATCCGGCCCAGGACCCCTTCCCCCACCGGGACGGAAATCGGGGCTCCCGTGTTGAGGACGGCCATTCCCCGCCTGAGACCTTCCGTCGAGCTCATGGCGATCGATCTCACCCAATTCTCCCCGAGGTGTTGCTGGACTTCGAGCGTCAGGCGGTTGGACTGGCCTGCGGCCTCGAACGTGATCTCGAGGGCATCGTAAATCTTGGGCAGAGATCCTTCGGACGGATTGAATTCGACGTCCACGACGGGACCGATGACTTGAACGATTTTTCCTTTGTGACTCATGGGAATGGGTTTGCTGCCTCCGGCGGGGGAGCCAAGACACATACCCGTGACGCGCGTCATAGACAACAGGATTTTTTCACAATTTTCCCCCCTCTTGGGGCGGAAGTCAGTGTGCATATGCTTGCAGTCCAGCGCAACGCCGACCGCGTGCGCTCCCACGTGTTCCTGTGCCTGCTCGCCTATTACGTGGAATGGCACACGCGCTTGGTTCTCAAGCCTGTGCTCTTTGACGACGAGGAACCCTCAGGATGTAGGCGATCTTTGGTTCATCAAAACGTGACGGAAGGTCGCCGTCCTGCCGCTCCCTCATCGTGTGGAAGCGCCGGGGAGCGGGAATTCGGGATTACTGGGAAGACGTCTTCTTTGTCATCGGGCAGGCCGGCGTCTTGTTCATCGGGCAGGCAGCCGATGAGGAGGCGCAGCAGGAGGTGGGGCTGGTGCAGGCTTTCTTTGTCATCGGGCAGGTCTTTGGGGATGCCTGGGTGGAGGAACATCCGGTGAACCCGATGGTGGCGATGCAGGCAACGGTGAGGAAGGTGACGAGTGATTTCATAACAGCCTCACGGTAGCAAAGAATTCTGTTTGCGCAAGCGGGGCGAAAGGGCTCTCTTTGGTCGCTTCGCCGCCATGTCCGAAAACCGCATCATCGCCCCCACCCTCACGAGGATCTATGCCGGCGCGGCGGATCGCTTCGGCGATCTGCCCGCGTTCGCGAGGAAGGACGCCTCGGGAAAGTTCGCGTTCACCAGCTTCCGCGAGCTTTACGAAACCGGCCTCGACCTCGCGACCTCGCTGATCTCGCTTGGCGTGCATGCGGGGGACCATGTCGGGCTGCTCGCCGACAACCGCCTGGAATGGATCTTCTGCGACTACGGGATCCTGCTCGCGGGAGCCGCCGATGTCCCCAGGGGGACGGACATCACGGACGACGAGATGGCCTACATCCTGACCCACGCCGACGCCCGCGTGGTTTTCGTGGAAAACCTGACCATGCTGGAGAAACTCCAGCGGTGCCAGCACCGGCTGAAGAAGCACGAGAAAGTGATCCTCATGTCCGCTGCGGGCGAGGCCCCGCGAGGCGTTCTCCGCCTCGAGGACCTCATCCTGGAAGGCGCGCGGCGCAGGCAGGCAGGCGACCGTTCGGCCCTCGATCGCGCGTCGGCGGTGAAACCGGGCGATCTCTTCACGATCATCTACACGTCCGGGACGACCGGCACGCCGAAAGGGGTCCAGCTCACGCATGAAAACATGTGTTCCCAGATCGCCAGCCTCCCGTTCGACCTGGAGCCGGGGGACAGGACGCTGTCGATCCTCCCGGTGTGGCACAGCTACGAGAGGATCTTCGAAATGGTGGCCGTCGCGATGGGGGCCTGCACTTACTACACGAACCTCCGCTCGATCGGCGAGGACCTGAAGGTCGTCCGCCCCACGCTGATGGCCTCGGCTCCCCGCCTCTGGGAGAGCCTCCACCAGAAAATCCTTTCGAACGTGAAGTCCTCCTCTCCCCTGCGCCGGATGTTGTTTCACGCGGCCTATGCCTCCGCGCGCAATGTCCACCGGGCCGAGCGGTTTTTCCTGGGGCAGGAGCTGGACATGGCCGGGCGCGGTCTGCCCGAGAGCCTGGCGCTCGCCGCGTCGCGGGCCGCCGGGTGGCTGCTCTCGGTCGTGCCATACCGGATCCTCGACCCTCTCGTGCTTTCGAAACTCCGCGACATCGTGGGGGGGAGATTCCGGGGCACGATTTCCGGTGGCGGGGCACTCCAGCCGCACGTGGACGAGTTTTTCAATTTTATCGGGATCCCGGTCCTCGAGGGATACGGGTTGACGGAGACGTCGCCTGTCCTCGCCGTCAGGACCTGGAAAAACCTTGTGATCGGAACGGTCGGCCACCCCTACCCGGAGACCGAGGTGCGCATCGTCGACCTGCACACGGGGGACATTCTCTACCCGAACACCTGGAAGCGCGGGCGGGGGCGCGGGCTGCGCGGGGAAATCCACGTGCGCGGCCCCCAGGTCATGAGGGGCTACCACAAGGACCCGGAGGGGACCGCCCGCGTCCTCCGGGACGGCTGGTTCAACACCGGTGACATCGGCATGATCACCTTCAACAACTGTCTGAAAATCCTGGGCCGCTCGAAGGATACGATCGTGCTCCTGAGCGGGGAAAATGTGGAGCCGGTCCCGATCGAGGCGCGCCTCGTCAGCTCCCCGCTCATCGAGCAATGCATGGTCGTGGGGCAGGATCAAAAAAACCTCGGGGCACTGATCGTGCCGGCCGTGGACGGGTTTCGCGCAGGCGGACTGAAGGTGGCGAACCTCGCGGACATTCTCCCGCGCGAAGACGCGCACAGGCTCATGGATGCGGAAATCCGCAGGCTGGTGGGTGCCGAGAGCGGGTTCAAGGCCTTCGAGCGGATTGCGGTCTGGCGCTTCGTGCCCCGGTCCTTCGAGGTGGGCGACGAGCTGACGAACACCTACAAGCTCAAGCGCCACGTCATCGCGGAGCGGTATCAGGAGATGGTTGGGGAGATGTTTGGGCAGGCGTCGGCCGGCCGGAAGCCGCCGGGGCGGGAGCCGTCTTGACCGATTCGCGAATCTTGGCCACCCAAAGGCCAAAATCCGGGTGCCACGCCAACGATGGGAGGGCGAACCTCCGTGTGAGCCCATTTATTACGGCTCAGACGGAGCTTCGCCCTCCCAGGACGGAGCTTCGCCCTCCCTCGCGTTATCGACATGTCGTCGAACCGCTCCCCTCTCATTTCTTCCCTTACCCGCGGATTTGGGTTCCTTCAGGACGGCGTCCAGGTTCGGAGGGGCGACATCCTGGGCTTGGGCAAGGGCCATCGACAGCAAGACACAGATGCCGGCAAATCGGGGGAGATTCATGAGGGGGCAGGTTTGCCACTTCCCACCACCGGCGTCCAGCGTGTTCTGGTTGACAAGACCGGGATATGGCCCCACGGTGCGCGGAAGTGTGACCGGGATCAATTTCTCCGGGAGCGCGAACCGGCCACCTATTATGAAAGAATTCTGGAATTACATCCGCCTGACCAACTCGATCTTCCTGATCGGAACATTTTTGACCACCATTACTGCGGTTCCGCTGTATCTCTGGCACTACGGGCTGGACGGGTTTCAGATCGCGCTTTTTTGGTTTTTCCTGATTTCGACCGGGCTGAGCATCACGCTGGGATACCACAGGCTGTTTTCGCATCTGACATTCCAGGCGAGCTGGCCGGTGAAAGTGTTTACCCTCCTATTTGGGGCGGCGGCATTCGAGGGGTCGGCGCTCGCGTGGTCGGCCGACCACCGCCGCCACCACAAATTTGTCGATCACGAGGAAGACCCCTACGATATTTCGCGGGGGCTCTTTCACGCCCACATCGGTTGGCTGTTGTTTCGCACCGGCCCCGACACCCCGCTGACATGGGTGCGCGATCTTCAAAAGGACCGCCTTGTCTGGTGGCAACACGAATATTACGTTCCGGTTGCCATCGCCGCCGCCTTCGCGCTGCCGGCGGCCATCGGCTGGATCTGGGGCGGCCCGGTTGCGGCGCTGGGCGCGTTCCTGATCGCCGGCGTCGCGCGCATCGTGGTGGTGCATCACATGACGTTTTGCATCAACTCCCTCTGCCACTGGATCGGTTCGCGCCCCTACTCCGGCAGCTGCACGGCGAGGGACAGCGTGCTGATGGCGATCTGCACGTTCGGGGAGGGATACCACAACTTCCATCACGAGTTCCAGCACGACTACCGCAACGGTGTGAAGCCCTGGCAGTTCGACCCGACCAAATGGACGATCTGGGCGCTCAGCAAGATCGGCCTCGTCCGGGGGTTGCGCACCGTTCCGGAAGAGAAAATCCTGAAGGCGCAAATCGCGGAGCACGAGCGCCAGTTGCAGGCGCACATCGACCAGCACCCGCTCACCGACCATCTCCACGCGATGCTGGAAACCGCGAGGGCCCGCCTGAACGCCGCACTGGAAAAATGGGAAAACCTGCTTGTCCAATACCGCAATGCCGCCGAACGCCGGGGGGAAATTTCGCGTCGCGAAATGCGCGAGCTCAAGCGGGAAGTCCGCGAGGCTGCGGATCAGCTCCGGGAATCGATCCGGCATTGGGTGCAGACCCATCGGGCTCTGCCGACCCCGACCGCCTGACCGGCGGTTTGCCGGGGGGCGGTGAAATTTGAAAGCCTACAATTCCAGCAAGTCTCGAATGGCTGTTTTCACCGTTTGAAACTGGGCCTCGGACAGACTTCCGAGTTTGTGCAGAAGGGCGTTTTGATCGATGCTCGCGAACCCTTGGACGTTCACTGCGGAATGTTTGGGAAGCCAGCGAGGCTTGCCGATGTCTACTTCCCCACGCAATCCCCGCTGCTGCGAGGTGAGCGGAACCACCACGACCAGTGCGCGGGCATCCTGGGGTTGCGGGAAAGCCAGAACCAACACTGGGCGCTGTTTCGCGACGAGGCCGAAATCAACGGCCCACACCTCGCCGGGAACGGCTTCAATACTCACCGAAGGCGTCCTCCCATAGTTTTCCCTGTTGGCCGGTTGTCAACACTCGCTCCGGAAAAGTCGTGATCGCAAAGGGCATGTCGTTTCTCATCTCGACCTGCGCCAGAAAAATATTGAAGGCGTCGCCCGTTTTCATCCCTAGCCGGGAAAATATTTTTTCGGCCCGCTTCAAGCGATCCGACGGAACACGCACACGAAAGAGGGTTGTAGCAGTCATGCTTCACAAATGCTCGAAAATGCTCAGGAGTCAACGGTTTTTACACGCCATGCCACACAGGAATCGGAATCCGAGCAACCCCGCAATGGGCTTCGCGCGAGCGGCAGGGACGAAGTTCATGGCGAAATGGTCAGACCATCCTGACCTGCGAGGAAAGTTCCTGGGACAAGATTTGGTGGGGCGGGAACTCTCCGCCGCGCTGCGGTTTCCCCGGATTTTTCTGGGGGAAAGCCAAAACTCCGCGCTTCCCTCCCGTGCCCCGAACGGCTAATCACGGGGAATGCAAATCGAAATATCGGACACGCGGGGCATCACGGCGCTCAAGCTGTCGGGGGAAATCGATTTGCATGCCTCGCCCGCACTTCGGGCCGAGCTCCAGAAGTGCGTCCGATCGAAGGTTTCCCCCCTGCTGCTGGATTTCTCTTCGGTGGACTACATCGACTCGAGCGGGCTGGCGACGCTGATCGAATACATCCGGGAAAGCGCCGCGTTCCAGGGCGAGCTGGCGCTCTTCGGGCTCCAGAAAAAAGTCCGGACCATCTTCGATCTCGTCCGCCTGAACGAGCTTTTTGTGATCAGCGGCACGGCCGATGAAGCCATCGCCGCGCTCGCGGCAAAATGAGCTTTGCGGAGGAGTTCCGTGCCTTTTTATCCCTGAACGGGAGCATCCTCTACTGGCTTTTCCTGGGGCCGTTGCGCGGGCGTCCGATCCGGCTGTCGACGGTGTTCCAACAGATGGTCCGCATCGGCGTGCAGGCGTTCCCGATGACGGCGCTCACCTCGCTCAGCATCGGGTTGACGCTTGCGATGCAGGGAGCCGAGGAGCTCTCCCGCATGGGGGCCTCGTCCTATGTGCCGAACCTGGTCGCCGTGACCATCCTGCGCGAGCTGGGCCCGCTGCTGGTGGGTGTCGTCGTGATCGGGCGCAGCGGGTCGGCGGTCACGGCCGAACTCGGCACCATGAAGGTTGGCGAAGAAATCGAGGCGCTCGAGGTGATGGCCATCAACCCGGTGCGGTTCCTCGTCGTCCCGCGCTTCCTGGCCATGATGATCATGCTGCCGGTGCTCACGGTTTTCGGGAATTACATCGGGATGGCGGGCGGGTGGACGATCTGCCATTTTTCCCTCGACATGAGCACGTCCGGCTACATCCAGCGCCTGATCGAGGCGGGGCATCCCATCGACCTTTACTCGGGCTTCATCAAGAGCATTGTCTTCGCGTGGCTGATCGTCCTGATCTCCTGCCAGGCGGGCCTCGGGGTCACGGGGGGTGCGGAAGGCGTCGGCCAGGCCACCACCTCGTCCGTCGTCACTTCGATCCTGGCCATGCTCGTGGCCAACGCGGTTCTCACGGCGCTCTTTTTCTTCACCTGAAATGTCCGGCCCCGTCATCGAAGTCCGCGATCTGGTCAGAAAATTCGGGCCGCGCGCCGTGCTCGACGGGATCAGCTTCACCGTGGACAAAGGGGAGACCGTGATCATCATGGGCGGGTCCGGGTGCGGGAAAAGCACGTTGCTGCGCCACATCATCGGGGCCATGACCCCCACTTCGGGCTCGGTCAAACTCTTCGGCGAGGAGATCACCACCATGCCCCGGACGAAGCTCGAACAGCTGCGCCTGCGCTTCGGGATGAACTTCCAGTTCGGCGCCCTCCTCCAATCGCTCACGGTCGGCGAAAACGTGGCGTTGCCGATCATCGAAAACAGCAACGTCGACCCGGGAATCGTGGATCTCATCGTCAAGCTCAAGCTCGAGCTGGTCGGGCTCACCGGCTTCGAAAACCTCAAGCCGGCCGAGATCAGCGGCGGCATGCGCAAGCGCGTCGGCCTCGCCCGCGCGGTCGCGCTGGACCCCGAGCTCCTCTTCAGCGACGAGCCCACGTCCGGCCTGGACCCCATCATGACGGCGGTCATCGACCAGCTCACGCTCGATCTGACCCGCAAGCTGGACATGACCGCCGTCGTCGTCAGCCACGACATGACCAGCGCGTTCCGCATCGGGACCAAAATGATCATGCTCGGCGCCGGCAAACGGGCGGGCACGATCATCGCCCAGGGGACTCCGGACGAAATCCGCGACCACCCGGACCCGGAGGTCCAGCAATTCATCAAGGGGGAGCCCGACGGCCCGGTGCCGCTGAAGCTTTCGCCCGGAGACTACATCGACCGCCTGCTCGGCCACGAGCACCAGAAGGGCGTGGATTATTGAGATTCAGGCCAACCGCACAGCGGATTCCTGAGCCCTGAGGCAGAGTTCGGCGGCCTTGAAGGCGTGTTCCTGGGTCATGGCATTCTCGGTGCGGTTGAGGCAATCGAGGATGAGCTGGCCGAAGAACGGGTAGCCGATTTTTCCGGCGCACGGGATGTGCTGTTCGCCTTTTTTATCGACGAGGAAGAGGTGGTCTCTGGCGGCGTCCGCAGATGCGAGGTTGATGTATTTCCGCATTTCGATGAACCCCTCGGTCCCGAGCAGGATCGTCCGGCCATCGCCCCAGGTGCGCAGGCCGTCCGGCGTGAACCAGTCGCAGCGAAAATACCCCGACGCCCCGTTGTCGGCCGTGAACGAGGCCTCGCCGAAATCCTCGAGCTCCGGATGGTCGGGGTGGCCGTAGTTGGCCACGGCGCTGAAGTTCAGGCGGGCGTCTTTGGCGCCGGTGAAATGCAGGAACTGCTCGCACTGGTGGCTGCCGATATCGCAGAGGATGCCGCCGTATTTTTCGGACTCAAAAAACCAGGCGGGCCGGGAGGCCGCGCTCAGCCGGTGCGGGCCGGTGCCCATCGTTTGGATCACCCGTCCGATGGCTCCGTCCGCCACGAGCCTCCCGGCGAGAACGGCGCACTCCACGTGGAGGCGCTCGCTGTAATAGACCATGTATTTTTTGCCGGTGCGGGCTGCGGTCTCGCGGGCCGTTTCGAGCTGGGCCAAGGTGGTGAACGGCGTTTTGTCGGTGAAGTAATCCCGCCCGGCTTCCATGACCCGGCACCCGAGCGCCCCGCGCAGGCTCGGGACGGCGGCCGCCGCGACGAGCCGGACCTCCTCGTCCTGGAAAATCTCGTCGAGGCTTCGTGCCGCCCTGGCCGCAGGGAAGGATTTTTGGAACGCGGCGACTTTGCGCGGGTCGGGGTCGTGGACCCAGCGGAGTTCGCCGCCGGCCTCGGCGAGGCCGTTGCATTGCCCGTTGATGTGGCCGTGGTCGAGCGCCGTGGCCGCAAACACAAATTCGCCGGGGCCGCAGACCGGCGACGGCTTTCCTTTCGGAGCGTGGTTCATTCCTTCTTTCATCATTTTGTATCAGGCCAGGTAATTGCCCGGGGATCCCCGGTAGGGAACCGGCCTTTTGGCGTGGGTTGAGCTGGCGATCCGGGCGCGGAGAAACGAGGCGTATCGGGCGGCGGGCAAGGGGAGCTTGACGGTGCGGTCCTCGAACGAGGCGAGCTGGATGGCGTTGATGATCTCCAGCGAGTTCATGCCTTCTTCCGCCGGGGCGATCACCTCGTCGCCGTGCAGGATCGCCCGGATGAAATTCCGGAGGATTTTCAGGTGCTGGTTTCCCGTGTCCCCGGCGACCGGAATGTCGGCCCGCCAGGTCGTCGGCGGGAGGTAGCCTTCCCGCGTGGAACGCGAATACTCCGCCGTCCCGACCTCGTTCCGGATGAAGGTGAGCCGACGCTGCTCGCACGTGAGGCGTCCGAGATCTCCCGAGACCTCCAGCCGGTTGACTCCGGGGGCCTCTCCCGTGGAAGTCACGAGCACGCCGGTGGCTCCGCCTGCGAACTCGAAAATCGCGCTCACGTCATCCTCGACCTCGATGTCGTGGTGACGCCCGAAACAGCAGAGCGCGCGCACCTTCTCAGGCATTCCGAAGATCCATTGGAGGAGATCGATGTTGTGGACGCATTGGTTGAGCATCACCCCGCCACCCTCGCCCTCCCACGTGGCGCGCCAGCCGCCGGAATCGTAGTAGGCCTGGCTGCGGAACCAGTCGGTGGCCGTCCACTGCACCCGCCGGATTTCGCCCAGATCCCCGCCCCGCACCAGGGACCGGATTTTCAGGAAGACGGGATCCGTCCGCTGGTTGAACATGGCGGCGAACACCTGCTTTTTCGACCGGTGGGCCGCGATGAGCTTTTCGGCGTCGGCCATGTGGACGGAAATCGGTTTCTCGACGAGCACGTGCAGCCCGGCCCGGAGGGCGGCCACGCCGATGGACGTGTGGGAGTAATGCGGCGTGGCGACCAGGATGGCGTCGATCTTCCCCGAACGGATCATCGCGAGACTGTCGGTGAACAGATACGCATCCGTGTAGGGTGCCAATTTCGCAGGGTCGGTGTCGCACGCGGCCGCCAGGACGCAGCCGGGAACATCTCCGGCCAGCACCAGCCTGGCGTGATACCCTCCCATGTTCCCCACCCCGGCGATGCCGAGACGGACGGAGGCCGAAGCGCGCGATGACTTTTTCAATTTGTCTTCGTGAAGGATTTGGAAAAATCCTCCACATTCTCGCCCTTCTTCACCGCCCTCTTCTTGAAGCGGGAGTTGGCGATCAGGTTTTTCAACAGTTTTTCAAACTTCGCGGACGCGAACGGGACTTCGACGGTTTCTCCGAGCAGCGAAGACATGAGGATGGCGTTTCCGAGCTCGACCGAGTGGATGCCCTCGGCTGCGGGGGCCAGGAGCTTCTCGCCGCCGAGGATGGCGTTGGTGAAATTCTTCAGGATCCCGTCGTGTTGCTCCCCGCGCTGGACGACCGGGATCGTCACGTCCCAGACCGGCGGGCGCGCGAAGTTCCCCGCTGTCGTGCGGCTGAATTCCGTCATCGGGACCTCGTTGCGGGTGAAAGCCAGCTTCCCGTTTTCCATCACGAGCCGGCCCCGTTCCGCGGAGATTTCCAGCCGGTTCGCGCCCGGGGCCTCCCCGGTCGAGGTGATGAAGACCGCGCTCGTTCCGTCCTTGTATTCAAAATACGCCGTCACGTCGTCCTCGACCTCGATCTTGTGGTGGTGGCCGAGCTTGCAGAAACCGCGGACCCTGGACGGCATCCCGAAGATCCACTGGTAGAGGTCCAGGTTGTGGGGGCACTGGTTCAGGAGGACTCCGCCACCCTCCCCGGCCCAGGTTGCGCGCCAGCCGCCGGACGCGTAGTAGGCTTCCGTGCGGAACCAGTCGGTGATCGTCCACGTCACCCGCCGGATCTTCCCCAGCTCGCCCCCCTTCACGAGGGAGCGGATCTTCTGGAACACCGAATCGGTGCGCTGGTTGAACATCGCCGCAAAAACCTGTTTCTTTGACGTGTGCGCCGCAATCAGCCTTTCGCAGTCGGCTTTGTGGACGGAGATCGGTTTCTCCACGAGCACGTGCAGCCCCGCCTTCAGCGCGGAGGCCCCGATGGTCGTGTGGGAGAAATGGGGGGTCGCCACGAGAACCGCATCCACCTGCCCGGAAGCGATCAGGGCATCGCTGTCGGTGCAGCCAAAGACCCCATGGTATCCCGCGACCTTTGCCGCGTCCAGATCGCAGACGGCGGCCAGCCTGCACCGGGGAATATTTCCGGCGAGAAGCGAGGCCGCGTGCGCGGAGCCCATGTTGCCGAGACCGACGATGCCGAGGCGGAGTTCTTTCATGGGAAGATCGGAGAGTGACAAATGGACCTAACACGTGTTTGATGCAAACCGTCTTCCGCGTCAAATGAAATTTCCCGGCATCCGCTCCACCGCAGACCTGGCCCGCGTGATGGGCCTTTCCCGCTGGACGGTGTCGCGGGCGCTGAACGGGCACCGGGATATTTCGCCGGAGACCGCCGCGCGGATCCGGATGGAGGCGGCCCGGCGGGGGTTTTCCCCCAGCCTCCTGGGGCGCAGCCTGCGGTCCGGCCGGACCGATCTGGTGGGCGTCTGCGTCCCCGACATCGAGGACTATTTTCTGACCGCCAAGATTTCGCTGATCCAGCGGCACCTCGCGAAATCCGGTTTTCACGCACTTCTTCAAATTGCCGGGTCCTCCGACGAAGAGGCGGACGCGATCCGGCGTTTTGCGTCCATGCGGTGCTGCGGGGGGATGACGGTGGCTTCCCGGCTGGAGGGGGGGAGGAAGCTCGCCGGGGCCGCCCCCGGAATTCCTGTCGTGCACGTGGACCCCCTGAACGCGAGGGCGGGGATCGTGGTGAGAACCGACCGGGGCCACGCGATGCGGCTCGCCGTGCGGCACCTCCATTCCCGCGGTTGCCGCCGACTCGTGGCTGCGGGGATCGATCCCGACGCGGCGGGCTATGCCGCCGAGCGGAGGAACGGGCTTCAAAAGGAAATCGTCCGCTGGTGCTGGGACAGGCCGGCGGTTTTTTTGAGGGCCGCAGGGGCCGATGATTTCGAAACCGGAACACTGGCGGCGGCCGAGTTGCTCGGCCTCCCCGGCCGGGGAAGGACGGGGGTGATCGCCTTGAACGACCGGGTGGCCTTTGCCATGATGCAGGCTCTTTCCGCAGCGGGGGCCCGCATTCCCGGACGAATCGCCGTGGTTGGCTACGACGATTCGGCCCTTGCCCGGATCGCCAACCCCGCGCTCACCTCCATCGATCCCCGGCCCGACAAACTCATCCAGGCGGCGGCGGAGCTTTTGCTCAAGGGCCTGGGGGGATACGCCAAGGCGGAACGGGTCGTGGTCAAGCCCGAACTCGTTGTCCGAGCCTCGAGCTGAACACCCGGCCAAACTGTTGCTGACGTGAATGGCGCCAAATCGGCCTTAACTTGGCACCATTCATTGCTGACATCAGGGTGTCTGGAGGTGGGTTTTGAGGCGTTCGCGGAGGTCCGTCCTTGCGCGGAAGAGGAGGCTTTTGACCGAGGGGACGGTGGTTCCGAGGACTTTGGCAATTTCCTCGTAGGGCATGTTTTCGAAACGCCGGAGCACGACCGCCGTGCGCTGGGCCTCCGGCAGGGACGCGATGGCGCGGGTGACGGCTTCCTGCAATTCGGCGTCCGCGATTTCCTCCGGGGCGGAGCGGGCGGAGGAGTCGGCATGGCCGACCGGCGGACGGTCGGCATCGCCCGGGTCGAGCGGGACGAGGCGGGCGCGCTGGCGGCGGCGCATTTCGTTGAAGACGAGATTTCTGGTGATGGTGAGCAGCCAGGTGGTGAATTTGGCGGAGGGGTTGTAGCGGGACGCGCTCTGCCAGACGCGGATGAAGACCTGCTGGGCGATGTCCTCGGCGTCGGATTCTCCGCCCAGCATTTTCGCGACCGTGCCCACGACGCGGAACTGGTGGCGCCCGACGAGGGCCTCGAAAGCTCGCTCGTCGCCGGCTTTCACCGCGAGCATGAGTGCGATGTCCTCCGCTGCCGCATCGTTGTCCGGGGAGTTGCTTGGGGTCATCTGCGAGGAAAAGAAAAGGGATATAACCACGGAGGCGGGCGAAAGGCTCGCGAAATTCCTCTCGCCGCGGGTGCCGTCATCGGGTTTGTTTGTCTGCCCATGAGCCGCCCGGTCGTCGCCAGCTACTGCACAACATTCCTGAAGCGCGAGATGCGCCACATCTACCGCCAGGTGAACGGGCTCAGGGGATTCGGGACATTTGTCATCACCCGGGCGAGGGAGAACCGGGAGGAGTATCCGTTTCCGGATGTGGAGGTGCTCCCCCGTCCGCGGATCTTTTTTCTCCGGCGGTTTTACAAAAAGTATCTCGCCGGGGAGGAGGCGCTGTTTTACCGCGGGGAATACAAGCAGCTCACCAAGCTCCTGGAGCGCAGAAGGCCCGACCTCGTCCACATTTACTTCGGGCATACCGGCGTCCACCTGCTGCCGTTTGTCCGCGCCTGGGGCGGTCGTTCGCTCGTCTCTTTTCATGGCATGGACATCATGCCCCGGGAAGACGAACCCGGATACCTCGACCGCCTCAGGGAGCTTCTCCGGGCTTTGCCCATGGTGCTGGCGAGAAGCGGGTCTCTCGCGGCGAGGCTCGTCGATCTCGGCTGCCCGCCGGAAAACATCCGCATCAACCGCACAGGAATCCCGCTGGACCGCTTTCCCTTTGCGGAAAGGACACCTCCTCCTGGCGGGGCGTGGCATGTCGTGCAGGCCTCGCGACTGATCGAAAAAAAGGGGGTGGACAGCACCCTGGCGGCGTTCGCCTCGTTTCGGAAAACGCATCCCGGATCCCGGCTGACGATCGCGGGCGACGGCCCCCTCCTGGAGGAACTCCGCCGATCTGCCTCCGCGATGGGGATCGGGTCGGCGGTCCGATTCGCCGGGTTTCAATCCCAGGAGGAACTGGCCGCCCTGTTCGCTTCCGCGCACATTTTCATGCATCCCAGCCGGCTGACTTCGAAACAGGACCAGGAGGGGGTTCCGAATTCGATGTTGGAAGCGATGGCGACAGGTCTCCCGGTTGTCGCCACGCTCCACGGCGGGATCCCCGAGGCGGTGGAGGACGGGCGGGATGGCCTGCTGACCCCGGAGAATGATCCCGGGGCTCTCGCGGCTTCGCTGGAAAGGATAGCCGGAGACCCGGACCTGTTCCGAAAGCTCGGTTCCAACGCCTCGGGCTCGGTTCGCGCGAAGTATGAACAAGCGGCGGCGATCCGCTCGCTGGAAGGTTTCTACCGGGAGTTGACCGAGCGAAAACCCGTGTGAACAACTTGCGAACAAGGTCGCGTTTCCTCTTGGGATTATTCACACGGGAATTGTGAACGGCCCACGAATACCGTAGCGGAACGAAATGACATTGAGCGAAATCCAGCGCGCCCTCGAGAAGTGGGGAACCGTTCCCACCCGCAGCCTCGGGCAGAATTTTTTGCACGACCAGAACCTCGCGCGATGGATTGTCGGATGCCTGCAAATCCAGCCGGGCGACCACATTATCGAAATCGGTCCCGGCCTGGGGGCGCTGACGGAATTTCTCGCCCCGCACGACATCCGGCTCACGTTGATCGAAAAAGACGGAAGGCTCGTGCGCCACCTCGAGGAAAAATTCCGCAGCGCGGCGACCGAGATCGTCCACCTCGACGCGATGGATTACGACCTGAGACGAGCCTGGGGAAAAGGGCCGGTGAAAATCGTCGGGAACCTGCCGTATTACGTCTCGACCCCGCTCATCGCAAAATTCACTTCCGCCCTCTCGCCCGCATCCCGCCTTGTTCTGACGCTGCAGCTCGAGCTGGCGCGACGCTTGAACGCGGTTCCGAAAACAAAAGATTACGGGGCCATGACCGTCTGCGTGAACCGGAGATGGAAAGCCTCGCATCTGCGCAAGCTTCCGGCCTCGGTATTTTTTCCCGCGCCGAAAGTCGATTCGGCCGTCATCGCCCTGGACCGCAGGCCCGCCGACAGGGTGCGCCCGCTGGATGACGCGCTCTTCGACTCGCTCGTGCGCCGGGGGTTTTCCGAAAGGAGAAAACAGCTCCGCAACCTCGTCCCGGAACTCAAACCCGGGTGGGCGGAAACCGTCTCCGCATTGGGGGTTCCGGAAACTGTCCGGGCCGAGGAATTGTCGCTGGACCAGTGGGAAACCCTGGCGGGTATCGCGCGCCCGTCGGAAGCCCAGAGCGGGGGCGAAATATTCGATGTGGTCGATGAAAGCGACCGCGTCCTGCGGGCCGAACCGCGCGATGTCGTGCATGTGAACAACTTGCTGCACCGGGCGGCGCACATGCTGATCTTCAACCGTCGGGGCGAGATCCTTTTGCAGAAACGCTCGATCTGGAAAGACCGGAATCCCGGCCGCTGGGATTCGTCTGCGGCCGGGCATCTGGACAGCGGGGAAAATTATCTGGAGGCCGCGCGAAGGGAGCTTCGCGAGGAACTGGGGGTGGATGCCCCCGCATTGGAGCCGGTCGGAAAATTGACGCCATGCGAGCGGACCGGCTGGGAGTTCATCGAGGTTTTCCGGGGTGTTCACGACGGCCCGTTCGCCCCGGCTCCGCTCGAGGTCGAGACGGTGGCCTTTTTCAACAAGGAAGACGTGTTGGCCTGGGCGGCGCGCTCCCCCCGGGATTTCAGCCCGGTTTTCCTGCTCTGCCTCGGCTTCCTTTGAACCCTTCCGGCGTTTCCCGGGTGCCTTCCCAGATCCGCGCGTAAGGGAAGAAATGAGAGGGGAGAGGTTCGACGACCTGTCGATAACGCGAGGGAGGGCGAAGCTCCGTCCTGGGAGGGCGAAGCTCCGTCTGAGCCGTAATAAATG
>Ga0172380_10002677_pt1 | contig 26669 bp, 68 predicted proteins | sample Leawe162metaG_FD_119747 | JGI IMG/M metagenome (GOLD analysis project Ga0172380, IMG submission 119747) | Leachate microbial communities from a municipal landfill in Southern Ontario, Canada - Leachate well 162 metaG | ecosystem: Engineered > Solid waste > Landfill > Unclassified | place...
ACCACCTAAGCGAAGACGACGAAGAAAGCGACGACGTAGAACCAAAATGGTACCGATGCACAGAATGTGTTTGCGCCTTCTGGTCCTCAATACCTGGCCTGGGCTGCACGATGGGCAGAATAAAGCAGGAGATCGGAGAATGATTTATATAAGATTTCCATACCGATCAGGAGTATGGTTCAGTACAGACTTCGAAAACATAGAACGAGCAAGAGACTCATTCCGTAGAGTCCTGGGCAGAGTAGGCCAGACCAGAAGAGGATTATGTTATGAGATAACGGAAGCAAACATTGATATACAAGAATGATACGAATATACCCCACCTGAGCTAGAAATGGTTCAGGTCAATAATAGTTCTCAATAATCGAGAATGGTACAGAAAGAAAGAACAACACAGGAAAACAGATAAGCAACCTATATTGAGAGTGTTTCCAAGGGTCATGTGATCCTTGGGAGGACGTGTGGCTCAGTCAGGTAGAGCAGCATCCTTATAAGGTGTTGGTCAGCGGTTCAAGTCCGCTCACGTCCATGTGCCCCTGTAGCTCAGGTGTGGAGGAGAGCGCCATTTGGCCAGTGGCCCTAGAGTCATGTGGTTGCTAGTGCTGCATGATTATTAGATGGAGGCAAGGAGTCAATCGACTCTTCCCAGGTTCAACTCCTGGCAGGGGTATTAGCATCCGTAGCATAGTCAGGCCAATGCGTCGGGCTTTTAACCCGGATACCAAGGGTTCGAATCCCTTCGGATGCATGTGCTTTGGTGGGGTAGTCAGGTATCCTTCGTCCTTTGGAGGGATGAAACCCAGATTCAAATTCTGGCCAAAGCTTAGGTTCCTTAGTGTAGAGGTCAATCACATCGGCCTTTCAAGCCGATAACACGGGTCCGAATCCCGTAGGGACCATTATGAATATGTTCGAGATGCCAGAAGAGTTCATAATAATCTGGGCCGCGTTCTGGTCAGCTCTAATAATATTCATATTAGCATTGATGATTAGTGCCGTGGAGTAGTTGGCCAATCTCACGAGGCTTTGGACCTCGTTTGCGTGGGTTCGAATCCTACCGGCACTTTTCCCAACATGACCAGCACAGTACGTTCTTGGACCAAGCATGATATCTGCTATGCTCAAGTCGTCAGCAGGTTGCGGGAAGCGTCAGACGTAGTAGGTTAAGCAGAGGAGAAAGACGTTCGACTCGGACTTGAAACCCAGGGCTTTGGGAAGATCCTACCGGCAAAGGACCCGAAAGGGAACGAAGCAGTTCGAATCTGCACTGCTTATTTCCAGGAAGAATGCAGTTCAATCCTCCTCTGCACCTTCCTGGCCATTCTAACAAAGGTGATTGCAATGGGATTGATTTGTGAATGCGGTTGCTTTTACGCAGATCCAACACCAGACAGATGTAAAAGATGTGGCCGGACAATAATAGAAAACATAACAAGATCCCTACCACCTCAGATTCATAAGGCCAACTTTGGCTTGTCGTTTAGATTAACAAGACACACAAGGAGACATTGATATGTGGAGATTGATATTAGCATTATTCGTAATAGGAATAGCATCAGCAGACATGGAAATAACAGCAGATCCGGGAATAGAAATCATTGTAATACCCGGACCCTGGCCAGAGGAGTTCAATCAAGACATACAAGAACTAGACGTGGGTACTATTGAACCTTATGATATTTCTGGATTGATGAACGGAACAATTGATCTGGGTTTGAATATCACAATGGAGTAAAACATGCCAACAGTACATTATGAAGGATTGGATGGTGCATTATGCACAAAATGGTTTTATAGTCAGAAAAGAGCAGACGAATTTGTTAAAAAAGTAAATAGTGACAAACGATATGCAGAAATTCTAAAAAACTGATAAAACGATTATTTTTTCCAACTGAAAGCCAGTTTATAGCTGGCCAGGATAGTGAAAAAATGAATTATGCAGCCATTTTAGTAGCGCTTCTTGCCCTGATGTCAGCGGCAAGCGCATGTGTAGATTGTTCGAACGTAGACTTTAGCTTCTCAACAAGCTCAAGCCAGCTTGGAAGCTTTTCAGTATCTGAATCGGTAAATGCAAATGATGGTGTCCAATTCGGTGGAGACTTCACAAGCTCGCCGTTTACAGGAGTAAGCTTCGAAAGTCAAGCAAGCGGCAGTGGAAAGGGCCTTTGTTATCAAGAAACAACCTCAGCAAGCTACCTCAAGACCTTCAACGGAGTAGATCCCTGGAGCTACCAAACGATTAAATTGAGCACCGATGATGCAAAAGACCAATTCCAGATAGAAAATAACATGCAAATCGGAAGTGCTTTCTCGGGAATCTTCAGCTCTGGCCTGGTAAGCGTAGACAAGTTTGCATTAACGGAGCACTACGACAACTTTGAGGGCTATGTATGGGACGCATCAGTCAACGGATTCGACATGGGACATGACCACAACGCAATCCAGTTCGAAGTTGTGAACGGATTCAGGCCTATAAGCCAAGTAACAGAAAACAAGATCAACGTGATCTTTGGAACATTACCATAGAGGTCGAAATGAAAGCCCTATTTTTTCTTTTGGTATTATCATTAATTTCAACAGCAGGAGCTGAGGTATCAGTTTCAATTAACACCTGGATAGACGGAGACACAACTTCAATAAGCATGGATGCATTCAATGCCGAAGTAGCAGGCTGGATGATATTAATGCCTCAAGGAAATTATTCAGATAATATGTATTGGTACGGAAATACAATGGGTTTTACATGGCACAACTAATAGTGAGGTATAACAATGAATGACAACGATCCGAATATCAATAGAATAGCAGGAATGCTCAACGAATTCGCAGACAGGCCAGGGAGTTTTGTAGTACATGATCTGGCAAAAAAGCTGTATATGATCGGCTATTTGGATGGCCTAAGATGGTCCGAAGCCCAGATAGTAAAAACAATAGGCAGGTTGGGAATGAAACATGAAACAAGCTGTTGTGGTCAAGAAATTAGGGTCGAAGATAATAATCCTGGGTGTCATACTGATATCAGACAAACCCGAACAGGTGAGTAGAGACATTGAGAAGACACTAAATCCGGATGTGATGTACTGATGGTATTAACAAAACAACAAAAGGATGATTACATAAAACACCCAAATCATTGCCCCTTCTGCAATTCGAAAAACATCAAACAAGGGGACATGAGAAGCCGTATAAAGTTCTGCAACGAATGTGGTAAGATGTGGGACGAAGTATATGGAATAAAGGACATAAAAGAAGTTGAAAGGTGATGGTATGAATTATTTCTTGAAAATGTATGCACCATACGGAAAAGACATAGGCTACTCAAATTTTGCAGCAACAAAAGAATTCTGGAACGCACTTATTGCTAATGGTGGCCTGGTCCAGGGAGTGATGTATGAATTCGTTGCCCGCCGTCCAAAGAAGTGAAAATTCAAATGTTTTATGCAAGATTTTATTCATTTAATGCATATTCATTTGATGCCAGAACAATGAAACAAATCAAGAAAAGTCTAAAAGACAACGGTTTCAGCACGAAAAACGATGAATATGGATATGTTCATATTTTGAACAATAAAAAAGAAGATGTGGGATTAATAGAAAAAACCTAGAGGAGATAACGATGAAGATAAAAGAGCTTATGGAAAACATAGACAACCTAACCGAAGAACAGAGAGATCATGAGCTACGAAAGCTTCTTGAAATGTGTTGCCAGCTAACTAAAAATGAAATACGAAAATTCACGTTGGGATGGAACACAGCAAGATCTTATGAAGAGTACAAAACGGAACAAAACAAGATAATCGTAAAGTGCATAACCCTTGAAACGTCCGAATTAGGAGCAATGGTGAGAGAAGGATTTGGCCTTGGACCATTAGACCCTGAGATGGAGATCACGGAGTAGACCATGGATCTATTAACTGCCGAAGATAAAGAATATATCAAAAGACATAACCTAAAAAGAGGAGATAAATTCAAAGTTGTAGCAAGAAATGCTCCAAAGAATCTAGCTGATATATCAGCAGGCGTTCATGAGTACATTTTCATAAAGCTAGAAGCAGTGTCTGGAGAAGACATTATAGCACGTCCTGTATCAAATCCTAAATGCAAACCACTACGACTTCCACATTTCGCATGGAGAGTGTTGTTGGAATGACAGAAAGAAGTACGTGTTTTGATTGCCTGAACGCGAAGATCTGGCCAGGAACATCAGGAAGCTACTTAGAGCCTCCAGACGAGCCAGAAGCAAATTGCATGGAAGCCAGGGTAGACGAAGAACTGGAAGAAAAAGTATATGGATCTGAAAGCGCTGCAGAACTTTGTCCTTTCTTTCGGCCAAGAATGATAGAAAAATGCGCGTACTGCGGAAACGAGATGAACGTGCCAAGATATAGCTGGAAGATATACGAACTAGACGAATACGACTGCCTGCCAGTATGCTCTAAGGAATGCGCCGTGAACATGAAGCTGAAGTGCTTAGGAAAACGACTATACGAGAAAATACAAAATAAAAAATGGAGAAACAACGCAATAACCTTCTGGACCTGCCCGGAGTGCGGAGAAACCGTAAAAGAATTCGGAGACTCGATCTACTGGTGGATAGACGACCGAGATCATCTAAACTATGTCTGCCAAGGATGCTGGCATGAGCAAGAACCGGATATCGTGGAGACATTAGATCCAAATTACGGAGTAAAATATGATCAAAAGGGAGGAAGAATATGCATCCAAGACCTATAATTCCCTGCAGTGAAATCAGCTACTTGAACGAGCACCTAAGCCGAGCAGAAGAAGCAATAAAAAACATGAGAGCTGCATTAGAGTCAAGAGATGCCCAAGAACTTCTCGACAATTTCAGTGCCCTTCAATGGCAAGAAAGATCTCTCTTGGCCGGATGTAACACGGTAATGAGGCGGTGCCATTTCACAATGAAAGACTTAATGGCCAGGCCCCTAGATCAATATGAAGACAAAGAAAACACCATGAAACTGCTTTTCGAGCTGATGTAAATGCCCTTGACAAAAAAGGATTTTGAAGACACGTTGATGATGTTAGACGCCTGCAACGGAGCTGCATTAATTCCAGCCCTGGCAGAAATCATACCAAGAATCTGGGAAGAAGCCCGAACATTTGGAAAAGGGACGACGTGGGTAACAAGACACCCAATAATGCTATTGTTCATAAATAAAATAAGCTCACTGCAGCACGGAAAAGAAATAGACTATGACATGTGGGAGAGAGCTTATCACTACTGCCAAATGAGAACAGGAGTATGGACAGGATTCGGCCCAATATGGACAGCAGAGGCTGAATACAAAGACAACGATTTTTATTGCCAAGGAGGTAATGCCAATGGTGACGACCAAGAGATCAAAGCTTGAATTAATGGTGTCACTACTGCAGCTCTGCAAGACACCAACAAAGAGAACAAAAATAGTCTACCAGATGAATATGAACAATGTCACCGCAAAAAACCTGCGGGATGAAGCCGAAAAGAAAGGATTGCTGGAACGAATAGAAGATGCAGAGGTAATCACATACAAAACATCTAAAAAGGGGCTAAAGCTCCTTGTAAAATGGAAGGAAATCTGTGATCTCTATGAAGATGAGAATCTTCCCACCAACGAGCTTAAGCCCTGGCCCTCATAAACTCACTGCTCAGGAGAGGTTAAAAGAGATCATTGACGAGCATGGCTTGATTAATACCCTCTACGCTCTGCAGGAAGAGACTTGTCGAAGGTGCATGGAAGATACAAGCCAGGAAGCAAAAGTGGCCTTTAACGTGCTTAGGTGCGTCCTGGAAGACATAGATTTCTATATGATAGAAGAAACGATTATTGAACGAGGGTTTTGAATATGGTATTTGCAGTCGGCATAGAAGCAGAAGAAAAGATCGGAAATAAATTGGTGGTTTTTCTTTATGAGAAGCCAATTGAACTTGATAAGTTGATGAAAAGAAAAACAGACGAACCAGTTTATGAGGAATGAAAATGAAAAAAATACAATTCAAAGCAGCGGATGGAAGAACGTGGGTGAGCTTGTGCAAGCCAAGAACTGTAGAAGAAGCCCGAGACTTCATAAGTTCAGAGGTGGGTGCAGTAAGAAGCGGATTTTTTGGATACAGATATGAAATAAGGGAAATCGATGAGTGACAAAGAATGGCTTGAGAAACTACGTGGAATAAAAGATCCACGCGAGATGCTGATTGAGATAAGGAATTTTGATCACAACTACGGTTGGGACAGCTACTACAAAGATCTAATCGATGCTCTATGGGAACAGACAGACAAAGTAATTAAAATAAAAGACAGTGGAACCATAACACCAGCATGGGCAAACGCACCAATGAGAGTGATATAGATGACAGACTTCGCAGGAATAGAGTGCGACAACTGCGGAAAGCAGGTAATAAAAATACCCAGGCCAGAAGGGTGGACATGGATGAGCAGCGCGACCGAAATAGCAGAGTGGACTAAAGAAGGAATAACAGATGCTAAAAACTTCTGCCCCAAAGACGACCTGGATTTCTGCAGCAAAGAATGCATGTTCGAATACATCAAGAAGCAACTGAGTGATGAAAATGAAGGAAAGTGAGATCAATAAAGCATTTGAGAACTGCGTAATGACAATGGTAAAGGCAGGAATAGACACAAGAAACTATCATGAAGGTGAACTAGACTGCGATTTGTCGAGAAGATGGACAATAAAGTTCAGATCACTAAAAGGACAACATGCAATATTATTCACGGACATTCAAGACCTAACAAAAATAAAACTTGTGACGGAGAATTGAAATGATCCAAGTAAGGTTCTTCGACAAAATGTTTGATGGAACACCATTCACAAGCCAATGGTTCAACATGACTTATCACAAAACCTTAGAAGAAGCACAAGATACCTTAAGAAATGACATGGGAGAAATCAGAACAAGCATGATAGGAGTACAGTACGAGTTCAGAGTGATCTGAATGATGCTCAAGCACTGCAAAGCAAGAAAGGGAGCACAACTTAAAGGAAAGATGTTCAGATGTGATATTCGAAAGTGCTTTTTTGACTACATAGAAGCCTGCGAGCAATGCAATGTTTGTAAGAGGAGAGTTCAATGATTAAAGTAACATATTCAAAAATGGAAAAAGCCGAAACAGCAACCCACGTATATCCAATGGACGCAGATACGTTTAGAACAATATTCTACAATATCTGCATGAAACGTGGATTCCAGGGAATAATGTATAAAATAGAGGAACTATGATCGCCGTAACCTTTTATTACAACGACAACCAAGCACTGACGATGAATTACGACAAGACGCCAGACGAGTTCAGAAAATTCCATCAAGACCAGTGCCAGGCATTAGGATTAACCAACTTTTGCTATCGAATAAGAGAACTCTGAGCCGAAAGCCTGCAGGCAGCACCTCTTGCCTACACTCCATCTACAAAGTCCTGCAGGCCGGCCATTCACGAGGAATTTTTATTGCAAGCATTTTCAAGATCATAGTCTACGGAAAAAATCCAACGACCGTAGAAATGCGAGAAATGTGTAAATTAGTAGCAGACGACATGGAAGAAAACGACAGATCAGAAGGAACGATATGGATGGACGATAAAATAATAGCAGATTACGGATTTACGGTGGTGTAATTAACATGGACAAAGGAATGATGATGGCCTACACAGGAAAATCCAACGGAGTAGATTCTGCAATACCCCAGAGCCTGTTTGATAATCTACTTAAAGCAGGATTTGCCCACGATGATATCTTGTTTGACCTGGCCTACGACTACCAAGAAAAGAATTGGGGTGTTCCAATAATCCTGTCTCTGGTATTCTTCAGGATGCTCTCCGAGAAAAACATCCAGGTAAAGAGCAAAAAAGATGGAGACAAATGGGAAGTCTCAATCATGGACCTTGTGCAAACCTTGCTTGAAAACCCAAAGTCGGTGGAGATTTTAGTATGATAATACCAACGAAGCCATTCGAAAATAATCGTGTTTACCCTCCAGATGAGCAAGAATACGATAAATTGATGGACCAGATCTGGCTCTATGAAAGATGGGCCAAAAGGGCAAACAAGAGAGTACCAGAGATAGCTGGGAGGGTGTTCTGCTTAAGACACGTAAGCTACATGGGCCGGGGGTTCCACTACGGAATGGAACGAAGGCTAGGGAAGATTCTCGTGAAAATAAACGATTACGACGACTGCCCATGCAAGCCAGAAAGAGTATTTCTTTTGCGAATTTCTATGAAAGTAGCACTAAGAAGTCTGTTTGAAGAAGTAGTAGCGGCTGAAAAGTCAGCGAAAAGGTGGTAGATCATGAAAGAGATCTGCACAGTCTGCAATGCGATTTTAATAGATGGTGTCTGTCCGACCTGCAGCTTCTATGCAGATCTAAACCGGCAAATCTATGAAAAAAATGAGCACCTGCCAATAACTTGGCGAATTCAAATACTCAAAAAGATCACCAGAAAACGGATTTACCAAGTAAGAAAGGTCCAGGGTTCGTACCAACACGAGAACCACAAGGTCTACCTGACCTGGAGCACAAGACCGACGGAGAACCCTCAGCAGCACGACTACATAAACGAGAAATGGTCCTGCAACTGCGGGAAGTCAGACTGCGAGCATATCAAAAGAGTCCAGAACTGGCGAGGAATAAAAAAGCAAAACGGCCAAGACATAACACCGACCGGAATTTGCCTGGGGTGCGGAGAAGCATTAGTAATAAACAAAGACTTAGTAAAGAGACTGCTAAAGCACACGGCAAAAGACCGAAACGGAAACATAGAAACGTGGGGTTGCCAATATTGTGGCGACAAGAGACACTTCTTATTACCAGCACCGATGTATTCTCCGGCATTCGAATACGTCGAGGCTCTAGGAAAGTACCTGGCACAAAAAAAACCAAAGAACCTTATGAGATTCGTGAAAGCAAAGAAATGGGTCGAAGCTGTAGCAAAAGGCAAATTTGTACTGGAGAACTGGTAGATATGAAAAAAATTGACTACATGATAGAAAATTATCCATCGCCGCCGACTTTTTTAGGACGAAATGGTGACTATGACATGGCCGGAATAGAGATAACAGTTTTTCAAAAAACGGACATGATCAGGCTTAGACCGATTACAAAGAAAAACAAGACGGGCAGATCCTGGCTTGAAATCCCAAAGGACAAAGTAGAAGATGTAATTTACGCATTAGCAGAAGAAGCTGGATTGGGTATAGATTTATGGGGTGTAAAATAAATGGATAAATTCGAAGAAGCTGCAGTAAGCAAATGGATTCAAGTGGCAAAAGGAACACTACCAGATCACGGATCTGCAAATTGCACTCTTTGTCAAGTATATCAAGTAGACGAAGAATGCCAATATTTGTGCGCTGACGAAAACGAAGATCCATGCCCAATAGAAAAAGCAGGATTTCCAGGATGTAACGGAAGTCCTTATAACTATTGGGCAGCACACATAAGAAAACACAACGACCATAATCATATAGTAAGATGCAGAGACTGCCAAACATTAGCACTTATCGAGATGCTATTTGTCTATGACAGTGTGATGGGATTTGCCCCGAAATGGCCAACCGGAGAATGCTTGTACTCAGATGTATCATTCGAGACAAGACTAACTTTCAAAGACGTGGGAGCTGAGGAAATTGTTTAAGCTTTACATCAACGGAGAAGAGACTACAATCTTATTCGATAACGACACAATGCAAACAGCATACAACGAAATGATAAAAAGGCTACAACTACCAGAATTTATATCAATAAAAACAGCAATGGGGACGGCAGTTGCAATACTCAACTGGAATGGACAATACGAAGACAAGTATGTAGAATCAATAAAGATCTTCGAGCTAGTAAGAATCAATGATAAATTCAATCGGAGTGGATAGCGAATGATCTTTCCTGAAGTGAATAGATATGCAGTCGTTAGCACAGGAATGATGACACACGCCGACATGCATAAGATGAAATTCGATGCAAAAGGGCTAGACCCAGAAGGTCCAATAATCATAGACTATGAGATTGGATTCTTTGTTTATGCATGGCACGAAGACGAAATAACTGATAATTTCAAGAAATACTCACCACAGGTACAACAGATAATGGAAGAAGCCCACAAACAAGGAATAACTTATGTAATGTTCGACAGAGACGGGCCGAAGATCGAAGGGCTAAATGTCTATGACTGGTGATCACGATGAGAAAAAAAGACGAAATAAAACTTGGATATATCGTAAATAGCGTAGACTGGAGAGGGGACCCCAAATCTAATACAGTGTGGATAGAAATCGAGGAAAACGCCAAAGGGTTCAGCCTAACAGGACATATAAATTACAGTCACTATGGCCAGATAGACGACGAAATAATGCACGCGATCAAAAAAGGAAAATTCGAGTACCTCCTGCCAAAAGATGAAGTATTGCATGTCATGGAATACTGGCAGAAATGGCACCTGAATGACATGATTGCAGGATGTGAGCACCACAATGAAGCAATAAAGAAAATGGAGCAATTGATCAAAGAGCTGGACCTATTCAACCAAGTAAGACAACGCAAAGACGAAAAGCCCTTTAAAACGGAAGTAAGGTACGAGCTGATCAGAGATTACTTGAAGACCATTGGCCTACATCACTGTGCAATTTGCAATTACGACTACGGTACGAAGTGGTTGACTGTAATTCCGCCAGCCAAGGAAATTGCCTGGATCAGAGCATTCAAGCAGAAATGGGAAGGTGTTGAAATTGGGAGACGAACTAGAAAATGAAATCAGAGGAAGATTTTCTTTCATAGATCCAGGTCCAAAAAGAATATACGTAAATGGAAACGGACCAAATTCGATAATTGATTAAAGCCCTGGTGATGCAGCTATGAAAAAAGGTGAATGCAAGCACATAAAAAAGCTGAAATCGCACGTTTTCCTAATGAGAATATCAAAAATTCTAATGCGGCCTGAAAACGTAAAAATGGACTACGCAGAAGCAGCGAACGAAGCAAGAAACCAATTAAAAACTGAGCTACCGGAGTTTGATTGGGATGAAGTGTATTAACGAGGACAAAAACGGAACAATGAAGAGGTGGAATAATGCAACTAACAGCGAACGTCCAGGTGTGGGACCGAGAGCTTGAACTAATCCAAGAAATAGTCAGTAGACTCAAGCCAAGCCAGTACAGCGTGGTATTTCGTTCAGACGGATCAGTGACAATAGGTGCCTGGAACGCAACATGGCCACAAGATGAAAACGAGTTTGCAGTATCTCTCTCAGGACTAGTAACGATCCAGAAGATAGTACCAATAGCAGGTATGAATCCAACATACGGAACAATAACATATAGAGACAGGACGAATGATTGCGATGAGTGAAAAAAATAGAGAAATAATCTATGGGCTAACGAAAAACGCAAAGGCACTAATGATGATTTGCCCATTGGTAATAACAGGTGCAAAAGCAGAAGCAATAAGCAACGAACTTGGCGACCGAATCAAAGTACTGGAACTAATCAAATCATGCTTAGACGGAAAGATTTCTGAACCAGCTCTGGCAAGAGAAATGGACCTAATCGACCTAAACGGTGCAAAAAGAAACCTAAAAGTGGCTGAAGAAGATGGAATGCCAAAAGAAACGATCCAACGATTACTGAAAGAAATCGAAGATCGTGAACAGGAGTTGAAAGATGATGAAAGAGGTACTTAAAGACCAGATGCTAAAATGTGCCAACCTAATAAGAAACGTGGCACAATGGATGGATATAGACGACATTCCACTAGAAAAAGTCATAGAGGAGAATGAAGATATAATCTTGATATTAACATTGCAAAACAAACTTATCAAAGGAGAACTACAATTCAACGAATACCGAAAAGAATGCCAAATGATAGGCATAAAAGGAGCAAAAAGAAACATGAAAAACATGATAGAATCAAATGCTCCTAAAGAAGCAATTGAAACGATCCAGAGAATGATTGAACTAACTGAAAAGCAAATCATGGAGGAATAAGATGCACGTAGAACTTACCACGTCGATCGAGATCTCGGATAAAGAGAATCCACGCAAACGAGAATACGTAAACGACTACGAGCTACGAGACAAAGGACGAGAAATATTATTCTCACAGCTCGTTGGAATTGCAATGAACTATGCAAAAACAAAGAACACCGAACAATTAAGGAAATTCGTAGATCACATGTCCACAGAACTTCCACGCCGGCCAGATCCAAGTTGGAGCGAGAAAGCAGAAGAGGACGCCAAGGACTTCATCATAGAAAATCTTCTGGATGAAATCGTTGAACAGCTCGCAGACGATGGAGAAGTAGGTGAAGACATCAATAACGACTTCAGCAACGGAGATGGTGCGTTCCACGAGACAATCACGGATCAAAGCTATGACCTACAAGAAGCTGCAGAACTAATGAGCAATCTTTCACAACACTTAGAAGAAGACTCTGGCCTGTGGGAATCATTAGAACCACAAGAAGCTATTAGTTGCCAAGCAGCATACACATATAGCAACGCAGTATATCATGAAGCAACTGCGATACTGGAAGAGATCCGAGACAACATCGACATGGAAGACATCGATATAGAAGTTGCAAAAGAACTATTGCAGGAACTTGAAGCGACAAACAACTTATCCGAGGAAGACAAAGAAGAGCTAAACGCCCCTGGATTCGAGCAAGTTGACTGGGTAAAAGAGCACTACGAAACAGAATTCGCCGAGAAAGTAAAAGCCAAACTTGAAAAAGAGATCACGGAAATAATCAAGGAATACTGAGGAAATGTGATAGCATGAAAGCTTATGAGATAAAAGGAAACACCAGAGAAGGAATGCTAGTTCATGCAAAGAACCTACACGAAGCGATAGACCACTTTTTTGAAGAACATAGGATAATAAAAGTTATCTGGAAAATGAACCTAGCATCGATCTCGTATAATGGTGACGACGAAGCAGTAATGAAAATCAATTTACCATACGCAGAGGTGAGATACACAATAACCAACGTAGGTGATAAATAGATGCAAAAGACCCTCGAAACCGACAGAACAGACACATCTTTTACTGAGAGAACCAAACACGGTAAATGGGGTCTAATCAGATACTGCAACACCTGTGGCTGGACCGAGCATCTAAGATGTGAAACGCCCTCGCCAAGAACCTGGTGTTCATGCTGCAATGGAACGCTAATTAACAGGCCGGCAACGAGAAAAGATTTTGAAAAGTACGACTCATCGCAGAACTGGGAAGCAGAAAAGAAACGCTGGAGAGAACACTGCAAGAAACTGAAAAGAAGCGTAAGAGAGTGGGATTAATGGAAAATTTAGGATTATCAACAGAGCACTGTGGCCTGGACACGGAAAAGATGACATTAGAAACCCAAAAGCTATTCGAAGAAACCAAAACGTCAACAGAAGCTCTTTGGGTACTAAGCAAGAAAGAAGATTTAACGACTCTGGAAAAGATCTTCGTTGCATACGGATATGGCAAAATTATAGCCGTACAACAGATGATAGACGATCCAGTAACGGTAATAAATGGGACGATTGAATTATTGAACTACACGAAAAAGAAGGATTGATATGCCAGTAATCGAGTCGAATCTTATAGACGAGGTTTTTGAAATAAAAAAAGACACCAGGCTAGACCTGAAAGACGCACAGGACATGATAGACGAAGCAGAAAACCGGATAGCACTGAAAAAAATTGAGATAGCAAAGCACGACAAGCTCTGCAGAGAACAAGGAACGCTCGACAAACTAATAATCAAAGGAAAGAATGATAAAGAAAGGGAGCAATGTGAGCAAGTAGTATTCGAAAAAGAAAACGCAGAACTAAGAGATCTACGAGACGTATTAAAGATCCGAAGATTGGAAGACGAACTTGCGGATCTAGCAATAAGACACATAGACTTCCGCTTGCGAAATGAGGGGATGTAAGATGATAGACAAGATTGAAGTGATGCTTCAAAACAGGCCAATAACAATGATAGCGTCAAAGAACAAACTGACTGAGAGGCAGATTTACCAGAACCGAGCAGCGACCTGCAGATCATTTGGCTTGATGGACCGCGCGGTGATCTATGACATCCTGGCCAGAAAGGCAAAAATATGAAAGGACACCGGATCGTAGTTTCAGATGATGTTTATGATCATTTGAAAGGCATGATAAACGATGAACATGTATCAAATGGCGACATGTCGGAAGAACGAAATGAAGCAGGTGAAACGATTGCTCACAAGCCAACATTCTCAGAAGTCATAGATCATTTGATACAGGACAACGAAGACAACTACAAAAAAATCAACGTCCTGGAAACTGAATTGCGTGTTGTAAGAGAAGCACGAGATGAATGGATTTCAATAGCAAATAAACAAACATTTAACCAAGAACATATAAAGGAACTTGAAGCGGCTTTGAAAGAAGCAACTGAAAAGGCAAAAAGAGCACCGTTACTAGGGACAAGAAGTGAAGACCTTGAATATGAAGAGACACACGGACGATAAAAATGGCATCAAGAAAGTCAGAATATCAAGTAAGATGGTGCCACAAGCACAATTACACTGACTTCGCGCCTCAATATTTTCATGGCACCATCCAGAGTTGGAGGTGCGTTCAATGTAAGGAAGAATCTCGAAACCGACGATTACCTGGATGTCCGACCGAAACAGGAGATTTTGGAGAACACCTGGCATGGGAAATTATCCCTGGACTAGAACGGGCGGAAAGAGGCTCGCGTGGGGATTACAAATGTCCGGACAACCGATACTTCGACGTAAAAACCGCGTCGATAAGCCACGTAAGAAAAGAAAACCCAGACGGCGAATGGGTTTTCGATATCCATAGAAATGATAAAGTAGATTATTTTTTATTAATTGCATTACAAAGTAAAGCACCAATAGAAGTAAAAGGAATCTGGTGGGTGCATGGCAACGAGGTGATCCGAGGCCGAAAAATGAACGAGCGCAAGAGCTTTTCAATCACGCCAAGAAAGATAGCACAGATGGATAAATACATAGCAACAAAGATGGAAGCTCTATGTCGAAGAAAGGTGCAAAAGCAGTCGTAACGGATGGAGATCTATTTTTTACGTGCTCAGAAATTCGCGCAAACCGTCTCTTCAAAGAAAGATGTGCGGTTCCAAGATCGATAGCAAGAACCATTAGAATTCTATCGTTGACAGAAGATGGAGACTTGCAAATTTCAAAAATAGCGTGGATTGAACCAATAAATTGAAATAGTAGTCGTCATAGTCTTTTAGGCGGTGATAAACTTTGGTAAGGATGGTATCATGACAAATGAAATGATATGCCCATTCTGCGGTTATGAATGGGAAAAAAGAGTTGATAACCCAAAGAGCTGCAGCCGTTGTAAAAGAAGACTAGACATGACATGGAAAACGAAAAAGAGTGATAAGAAATGAAAATAGATACGACAAACCGATATGGATTAGTAACGATTAAGAACTTCAAGAAAATAGCAAAGGAATGTGAACTTCCTTACGAGTATCTAAAAGGACCTATTTGTGTATTTGCATGGAACGATGGACAAGGATTCTCTGTAATTGACAGAAGAGAACTACCGGAATTTGCCTGGCAAATAAAAACAGGAGACACATTCTTAGAAGATGTGTGGGGATTAAAAATCTGGCCAACGATAGAAGAAGCGGGTATGAAATTAACAACTTTCCTAAAAGAAAAGGGATGGAAACTGGGTCACGAGACACAGAAAACGTATGAAACTTAGGAGCTAAAAGATGGACATTAACCAGGTTAAAGACATGATCGCTCAAGACCCAATCATAAAAGATATGGGTCTTAACATCACGATAAAGGATGAAAACGTATTGTTCATCCGTGGAACAGTAGGTGAGGTAAGAGTAACGAAACTGGCGTCAGGCAAGTGTGTGGCAGACTCCAGGAACATGGCGCTCAGAAAAAAAATCAAAGCAATCTTGGATGAGAAGATAAACTCTGATCAACCAGTACAAAATGCAGTAGAAGAGGCCGCAAAACCGGAACCAGTGCCTGAACAAGAGCCTGTGAAGGTTGATACACCAGTACAAAATGAACAACAGGCAGCTCCAGCGAAAAAAAGAGGTGGAAGACCAAAAAAAGAGAAAGTTCCAGCCGACCAGCTCCCGCCAGATGTAGGATTAGAGTCTGAGAAACCAGCAGACGCAGATCCGAAACCAGGAGATAAGGACTTCGTGCCAGGAAACGGAGAAGAACTAGCACAACACTTTGAGAATACTCCGGAGACAGAACCTGCGCCGGCAGATCCACGGAGCGAAGAAATTTCCGCAGAAGAAGAAGATAATTATGCGGAATTGCCGCATGTAAACAAACACAGAGACGCCGTAGATGCGATATTGGAAGCAGCAGGAGAAACGAACGATGTAGAGCTAATCGAAGACACTGAAGGCTTTATTCAGTTCCGAATCGCAGACGTGGACGTGGTAATCGAAGGAGATAACGTAACCTGCGACAACGACATGGTAAAAGGAAAGGTTCAAAGCATTATCGCAAAAAGAAGTGGTGTAAAGAAAGAAGCGCCTAAGCCAGCTCCAACACCAGCTCCTGCGCCTAAGCCAGAACCACAGACTCCACCAATTCCACAAAAGCCACTGACACCTGCATCAGCAAAGCAAGCGGCTCAAGAAGCAACAAAACCAAGCGACACATCAGAGCACTTATTCGACCGGATCATGAAAAAATACTCTGCAGACTTGATTGAAGTCTTCGGAGACACAGGAACACTAAAGTCGAAAGGACTGGTAGCGCTCGCATTAGACACCGCCAAATCGGGCAGATCGGTATATTACCTGGACACAGAGAATAACCTGATGCCTCCAGAAGTAGAAGCGTTGAAGGCCGCGGGAGTGGTCTACAAGTACACGCCAGTACTGGACGAAATCAATGCAATTATCACAAAGGAGATACCATCAAAGGTATATAAGCTGATAATCATTGATAGCGTTGGAATGCCGGTATTGCGGAAATACGCTTCAATGGGAGTCAACCAAAGAGGCGAAGCACTTCTGGACATCATAGCCTGGCTGGGTGTCTTGAAAGAGTACACCTACAAGAACAGTGCCATAGCCTTCGTATCAAACCAGCCGCAATCAGAATTTGGAAAATCTAATCCAAGTGAAAAGGGAATGAATCTCTGGCCATTCGGAGACAAGAGCAACTTCATCCCTGGTCATCTGCTAAGGTCCGTCAAGACCCTGGACAGCCCAACACAATCAAAGGGTCAATGGCTGGCATTCAGGTCCAGAGCGCACGCAAAACTTGAGCGTGTATTCGAGGTGGAAGTAACCAATACAGGATCAGTCCTAAAGCTGGTATAAACGTGAAAGCATTAATAACCATAACAAGCGTCGAAGTAACAAGATTACTGGAGGTATAAAATGGGATGCCTTGAAAAGATAGCAACAATCGTGACCTCGAATCTGAACTCTCTCTTGAATGGCCTGGAAGACCCTGACAAGATCATGGAGCTTTCCCTGGACAAGCAGAAAGAAATGTCCACGAAGCTCAAGAAAGCAATTGTGACCATCCAAACCCAAATCGGCAACCTGGACAAGCAAGGAAAAATGCTCGAAAAGAGCATCGATGATCAAGACGAGAAAATCAAGTTCTTCGCAAGCCAAGGAAATGAAGACGTAGGCAAACGAGCCGTGGCAACAAAACTGGAGTTTGTCCAACAGCTTACTGCAATAAAAGCAGACCTGGAAACACTCAGAACAGAAAAGGGCCGACTCAAGAAGGCTGATGAAGAGGTAATGAACAACATAAGGTCCTTTGCGATAAAGAAGGAAACTCTCAAGGCCAGGAGATCAGCCGCAGAAGCAAAGAACTACGCCCTGGAGTCCATAACAGGAATAGGAGACGGTGGGAACGTAACAAGAGCAGTAGAACGAGCGGAGGATAAGAACAACGAACTTGAGAGCAAAGCTGCAGCGCTCGACACTTTGATTGACGAGGGAGTACTGCAAGGATTCAAGGACACAAAAATAGACCCGGCAGATGTAGACGCCGAATGGGCCAGAGTGAAAGCCAGCAAGATCCAGAAGAATGAATTGGTGGACTGAATGAAACGGAGAATAACGCTAACAAATGTTCCTGACTACGAGAACAACAGCAGCATAAAAACGATGAAACTGCTGGCAGAGATCGAGAACATAAAAATCATGCAAGAACTGGAAATCGCAATTAACGAACTCCAGTCACTTGGATTCGAAATAACTAGGATCGACGCCGGAGAAGTCCAAGCAGAAAAAAGAATAGACAACGTAAGAGAGATACTTGATCCAAAATACAATGGATTCAGGTGCATCCCTAAGAGATGTGAAGAGGAATGAACACGACGATGTGGCTATGGAAAGGAAGCTATGTAGTGAACAACGACAACGACACAGAAATTCAATTCTACGTAGCTGCAACAAACATAGTAGCAGCGATGCAAAAGCTTGCTGACGAGATCTCATTACGCGGAGATGCGGATATAGCTTCGATTACGGGAATAAACAGGATCAGCGAGGTGATAGTTTAATGGTAATTGCAGAATGCACATGCAAAAACAAATTCCAAGACGATAGATATGGACCCGGTAAAAGGGTCCATAACTACATGAACGGTGGAAAAGCAGTCGTAGCGGGTATGGAAGGAGGCACTGGCCAGTACAAAGGAAGATGCACAGTTTGCCAGAACGAAAAGATAGTACACGCACCTGAAAAGAGGGTTTAAAATGGATATCGACGCTAAAGTAAACAACGTATTAAAGGCAACATGCCATGATGCCGGGCTGGGGCTGGTTCAGATGACGGACATCGACGGAACGCTCTTCAAAATGTCCAGGGAATCTAAAAACAACGGAGTAAACCTGGAAAGCGTAACAGAGATATCAAAATCTCTAACACCGCTTGAAGCATACTACCTGGGAATGGGTGTAGGAGCTGCAATACAAAAAGAAATCGAGTACATGGAAAGCCGAAGAAACCAGATGCCAATGGAAGCAGCATCACTTGCTGAAATACTAAACTCCCTAAAAGGATGAAGACTATGGCAAAAGGAAAGAAAAGCGAAAAAGCTGGACTAATGGACGACACCGGCCATGGAAAGGAGAAGTTCCCAAAAATCACCAGGGAGGAGATGCTAGACAAAGCAAAGACACCAGACAAATACCCTGAAGTGGACACATTTGTCAGGCTGACAGACCTGATCTTGGACCAGAAGACGATCAAGAAAGACCGAGAAGGAGATGGCCAGGAGATAACAAAGCATACTGCAGTCCTTAAAGGAGAATACGCAAAAGGGACTCCGGAAGAAGTAATAGTAACCGTAAGATACAAGACACAGAAGAAAGAAAATCTGAAGAACTTCTTGCGTGGAAGAATGACTCCGGACGACGAATATAATGTAGGAGTGAAATAAGTGAAACTGACGACAGCATCAACGTGGATACAAGGGATAAGCATAGTAGCATCTCTGGTATATTCCTATGCACTATTAAATTCAATAAAAGCGCCTGCATACCTGTACGGGCTATTGATACTTACTATGGTAATAACAGTAGTATCATTAACAATATCAGCATCAGTACGAGACGAGAGTTTAAAAGAGCAATTCGAAAATTTGAGACAAAAATACCAAGGGTAAGAACCAGTTTATTTTTTTTCTCGATAATAGGTGGAATTATGGGAAATGTAAGGACACTAAAAATACTAGAAAAAGTACTATGCGGAAACAAGCATTGCCTAGAATGTAGGAAACAAGATAACAACAATCAACATCAAACAATGCATTGCACTATATTCGACACATCAACAGAACTCAAACTATTAGAATTCGACAAAAAGAAGAATGAGTATTTTAGATGCAAAGAATGCCTTGACGCAGAAAAAGGACAGGTAATAATCGAAACCGATCACCAATTTTGAGGTGTAATATGAGAGTTAGATGGACAGTAAAAGCAATTGTAGCAATGGCAATTGCCGCCGCACTGCTGAAATGGGCTGGAAAAGACATCGAAAGAATAGGAGAAGACATAGAATACAATAAATGGATAACAGCGACGTGCGGAAATTGCAGGCACGAAATGAAAATACAACGCACACAAATAGATGACGAATGGGAGTGCTGGTGCGGAGGAAAAATAAGATACGAGGAACCAAAACTATTGCAATATGCAAAAAGGTTCAACGAAATAGCATATAAAGTAGCACACGAGGTAAGAAGCTCAAATTACAGAACTAGAAAAGAAAGAGTACAAGCAATGGCTGACGGCGTTAGAGACGAACTAAGAAAAATCTAGGAGAAACCGATAATGGAGACAAGAACCAAACAGCAAAACGTGAGAAAGGTAAAAAACAGCATCCTAGACAGCTACAAAATCCAATCAGTGCATCACTATGCCGGTGATTACCTTCATGTAATTGTATCAACGAGAATAACAGGAGACGAATTAGAGGCAATACACCAATCAATAAAAGAACTAGGGTACAAGCAGTTCGAGATAGCATACGGCTACGAAGGAAACTACAAGAAGCTGTGGACTGAAAATGGAAGACTAAGACCCAACTGCCTGGCAGGAGATAAAGATGGATCTACCTAAATTTTTGCAATTCGAAAGCTCGACAAGATGTTCTGGCAGATGCATAATGTGCCCGCGTGACAGAGTGAAACGGCATAGTATGAGACACGAAGTATTCAAAGTAATTCTTGATAAAATCGTGCCTTATGTAAACGATATATGTCCATTCCTGTATGGCGAGCCGGCTGAAGACATCAACCTGATCTATCGATTAGGAAAACTCAAGACCAAGAATCCAGAAGCACGGATAACACTCTATAGCAACATGGCTCGATGGGAAAAAGAAGACCTGGAGCTTATAGTACTGAACGAAGAAGTGGATTTCTTAAACATGAGCTTCTATGGCCCGACACCAGAGCTTTACGCCAAGTACCAGCCAGGATTCAACTGGATCGAAACCCGCCAGAACATTCGATACCTGCTAGACTACATGAGAGTAACAGGAAAGAAAAAGCCATATCTGACATTCCATTACCTAATAACGGAAGATCTGATAAAAGCATTTCCAATATTCGAACAAGACTGGTATAGAGACATAAAAATTGGGATGGTAAGCTATGATACATTTCACGGAGCTGTGCAGGACCTAAGCGACGATAAAATAACCAAGCAATATTTCATTGAGAGAGAGCTTCGCATGGCCTGCAAGCGACCAACAAACACCATGACAATCCTATCAAATGGAGATGTAGTACCATGCTGCATAGATTTTAAGCCAGAAATGGTCATGGGAAACATATTGGAGCAAGAACCGATAGATATCTGGAACAACAACCGATTTCAGGAACTGCGATGGAAGCTCGAACATCACAGATGGAATGAATTAACTTTATGCAATAATTGCAACGTCTGGAGATGGCACGACGCATGACTACAAACGAATTAATAAGACAACTAATAGCATCGCCAGATCAAGAAGTAGCGAACGTGTTCGCGATCGCACATGCATTGAAACTAAACCCAGGCCAAATCGAAACGATGACAGAAGACCTACAAATATTTAAGCAATCGACAATCGGGCCAAGGAATTTCATGCCACGACTTCATGCATACCTGGCAAGTAAACACTACAACGACACAGAAGCAGTACTGTTTGGATGGGTATTATGCAAATACATTGGATCTAATGAACTTGCGCCATTTGGAGAGAAAGCCAGAGAGCTATTCACAAAGAAATGAAACATACCTGTGGTGCCGAAGCTCTGGACTGTGGGATAGAAACCCCAGACAAATACTGTCCAGAACGCCACCATTTTTACTGCATGGCCTGTAAAGTCAATTTCAACATAGTCATAGGCCCGCCAAGAGAACTGCCCGTTAAATCGAACTACAAGGAGTTCTGGCTCAGGACGTTGATGAGATGAAACTAGACCACCCAAAACCAGACACGGAACGATTTTGCACAATCTGCAACGGAGTAACAACCTGGCATTATGACTGGGGAATAGGACATAGCCGATGCATTGTATGTCGCTCGACAAGCAAGCACTCAAAAAACCCAAGTTATGTACCAAAAACAAAAAAAGAACCGGACGATCAGAAACATATCAAGTGCTTATTCAGATATCTGAGACTAATAGAAACAAAGCCGTGGTTGATGGAATGGGGGTAATAAGATGAGGTGCAAGTTCTGCGGAGACGAATTTGGTGAAAATCACCAAGCCAAGCAGAAATATTGCTCCGCAAGATGCCGAAAAAACTGGTGGATGAAGTTGCAGAAAGAAGAAAACGATAGTCACAAAAAGGAGATACCATGTAAAACATGCGGAAAAGTGTTCAAGCAAAGCAGAAGAAATCAAGTTTTCTGCAACAAGAACTGTGGAAACATAGACTATGCAAAACGAAGAAAGGTAATATCCAAGTGCAAACAGTGCGGAAAAGAGATAATTTCGAAAAACAAAAGAACATACTGCGACGAATGCTTGGAAAATTGGGGAGAATGCCCAGGAGTTATAAAAGGAACAATATGCAAAACGATTAGAAACGACATGGAATTAATGCAAGAAATTAACAAGTATAACAAGACACACATGGACCTATGGAATGCAACACCAGGAAGAAACCAAGCCCAACTGGGAAGGTTACTAGAAGACGGTTTCATAGACATAATTGGAAAAGGTGAACACAGAAAATGCGGTCTAACAATTTCAGGAATAATGATGCTGGAGAGTGAAAAAGAATGAATCTAATGGAGATATTCGGATTAGTAGAGCTAGATGCCATAAAACTCGCATATGATCTATTAGCGATGGAAAGTCCAAGTGAAATGATAAACGCCTTAAAAGATAACAAGACGTTGACTGAAGCACAAAAGCTAACAGTAGCTTATAACGTAGGGCAATATGAAGCATTGATGAACGTAGAACTAGATTCAAATCTGATAAGATTCCTGGTAACAGCAGGAGCTGCAATCAGAAAAATACGGAAAATGGAAAAACCAGACAGAGATAAGATAATTGAAGACCAATTCAACAAAGGGAGAATGATAGATATATGAATGCAATACCTGTAGGAATGCTACCAAAAATCAATCGCCTGGAAATCAACACCGACAAAGAAGGAAAAACCACGATGCGATTGATCAAAGACTCGAAGTACCCTGGCTGGTTTATAAACGGACGGAAACTGACAGACGACGAATACAGAGAGTCATACATGAAAATAAACATGACAGACAACGAAATCGCAGCCTTTGATATGGTAAAAGAAGCTCTGAAAAAAGAAGATCCAAACGTAAGTTTTGCAAGAGCTTACCGAGAATTCGTAAAGAGGCTTGGCTAATGTTCTTCACGGAGCTAATGAGGACCCTTATACTGGCAGGAAAAAAGAATCAGACACGCCGAAAATGGAAAAAGCCGCATGTTAAAGTAGGAGGCATATATCAGGTAAGAATAAGCCAGTACAAAAAGGGCTATCATTTCCTGATAAAAATCCTGTCAATGAAAAAGCAAAGGCTCGACGAAATGACAGAAGATGATGCCAGAGAAGAAGGATTCGAGCCATATTACACAGAAGGCGAAGAGATCTGGGGAGCACTTAAGTCCTTCAAAAGCTACTGGATAGACCTAAACGGATCATTTAACCCAAAGGAAGAAGTTTATGCAATCAGATTCTGCATGGTAAGCGAAGCAGAAAAAAAGTTGTATGACGACTTGAAAGTGCAGGAAAAAAAAGAGAGACAAAAAAAGGCAATGGAGGATGAGGTATGAGTACGATATTAGAACCAAACATTGTACTAATGAGTGATTCCTACAAATATAGTCACCACCTACAATTTCCAAAGGACACCAGGGAATGCTATTACTATTTCGAGAGCAGAGGAGGACCTTGGGACCTAGTGTTTTTTGGATTGCAGGCTTATGCAAAGAAGTACATAACTGGCCAGGTAGTAACAGCAGAAAAAATAGATGAAGCAGAAGAATTGATCAATGCTCATATCAGGCCAGGAATATTCAACAGAAAGGGATGGGAGTATATCCTAGACGAGCACAAAGGACGACTGCCTGTTAAGATAATGGCCGTAAAAGAAGGGACCAGAATACCATCAAACAACGTAGTCTTCACGGTAGAAAACACAGACCAAAAATGCTTCTGGCTACCAGGACACTTAGAGACTTCAATCGTGAGACTGTGGTATCCATCGACAATAGCTGCACAGTCTTATGAATTCTTCAAGTTATACAAAGAATACATGAATGCTTCTGGTGAATACGGGCCTGATGCAGAACGAAGCCTAAGATTCAAGGTACACGACTTTGGGTACAGAGGGGTATCTTCAGAAGAAACTGCAGAGTGGGGTGGTGCAGCACACCTATTATCCTTCATGGGAACTGATACGATAGCTGCAATAAGATTCCTACAAAAATACTACAATGCAAAAATGCCAGGTTATAGCATACCAGCATCAGAACACAGCACGATGACTACCTGGGGAAAAAACAACGAAGCAGATGCAATGAGAAACATGATAACGACATGGCCAACAGGAGTAATTGCATGTGTATCGGATTCCTACGACATAATTGCAGCATGTGAAAAAATCTGGGGAACAGAGCTACACGACGAAGTAATGAAGAGAGACGGGACACTTGTGATCCGGCCAGACTCGGGGGAGCCTGTAGAAATAGTACTAAAAGTACTAGAAATTCTAGGCAACAAATTCGGATACACCGTAAACCAAGCAGGATTCAAGAAACTAGACAAGCATGTAAGAGTAATCCAAGGAGACGGTATTAACCTAAAGACTGCAAGAGAAATACTTGACGCAATGAAGCACAACAAATGGAGTGCAGACAATTTGACAATGGGCAGTGGCGGAGGACTGCTACAGAACGTGACAAGAGACACGCTGAAATTTGCATATAAATGTTGTGCGGCAAACGTAAATGGACAATGGAAAGACGTATTCAAGAGTCCAATAACAGCAGAATTCAAGAGAAGCAAAGCAGGAAGAATGAAGCTAATAAAAGTAAACGGAGCATTGAAGACCGTTGGAATAACAAAATACGGAACTAACCTACTGGAACCTGTAGTAATAGACGGTGAACTGATAAGAGAACAGGACCTGGACTCGATAAGACAAATACTAGGAACAAGACTGGAGGACGAGGTATGAAAATAGCAGAACAACTAACAGAATTCATGGAACACGAAAGGACAATAACAATTCACGCAGGAATCGAAACGATGTCAGGAGTAGTAATGAGCGTGTATGAAGATTACATATATTTCAGAGACTACTCAGGATTATCAAGCTATATAACAATAGCACATATAAGCAGAATCGTATTCTGATGAGGGACTAAAAGTCGCGTATTGGAGGAGACGATGAGCGGAATTGGATTGCTGAAGAGTTTAGTCGATGGAATAAAGACTCAACTACGAGAGATGTGGATTTCAATAAGACACGACTCCTACTGGCCAGGAAATAGTAAATCGGAAGAGATATCACTTCTACCGGAAAACTATTTCGTGATGATAGATGAAGACGGAAACGCGCGAGTAGTGAAAAAAGAAGGTGATGCGATTGTGGAAGCTAAATAAATTTCATGTATCCGAGATCCTTTTCATCATTTTTGCGGTGGTTGGAATTCTGATAAAATGGGTGATTTAAGGTGCAATTAAATGACCTAAGAACCGAAATAACTAAAGATTGGTTTAATAGACAACCTATGAGAATACAAAACCTAATAACAGCGCTAGTAATTGGATTGATATTAATAATAGGGCCACTATTACTTGAAATATACAGGATGGTAAATAAATGACAACCGAAATAGCATATGCACTACTGGGTGTCTTATTCGGATTAATGCTAGGACTTAGATTTTGTTACGAGACTGTTAGAGGAAAATATCTAAGAATGACACCGAGAATGCTCCATCCTGGTCTGGAGATAACCACTATATGCGCTGTAATTTTTGGGTTAGTGGGCTGGATAATTGGACTACTAATGACTTGGTGAGATAAATGAAAGAGAGTTGGTTCTGCAGGAACGGTTTTCATAAAATGATATATGTCAAAGAATATCAACGAGGATTTGAGTGGGTGAGCATAGCAAGTTCAAGGTATAAAGAAAAATGCGTCAGATGCGGAACGATAATTGAAACAGAAGAACGATTCGGGCCAAGTGGGTTGCTGGGAGTAAAAACAACAGTGATAGGAAAAGAACCAGTGACAAACGAAGAAAAGGCAATGAAGGCACGAGACAACGCAAAAGGAATAGTAGCAAAAACGATCTACTTTTCAGTAGTAATAATATGGGTGCTGTATTGGATTTTCTACATAAAGTAACAGAATAAAAAAAGATCAGGTTGTATTTGGAGATGTAGGTGGCGCGGAATAGCCATCAATAGCGATTTGATCTCCATCAACCTGCATGGTTTTTGCGCCATCAATTACACAAGCCATAGATTCAACGATGGCCTTGACAGCATCTGCAGCAGAACCTATATTTTTAAGAACATGAACTCCATCTTCACTCGCCCAACCTGCAGCCAGGCCAGAGGATTGAGATTCGATCATGTAGCTTTGAGTTCGAATCATCTGTTCATTGAATGCCTTAGCAGCAGCATTCAT
>Ga0172380_10002678_pt1 | contig 26662 bp, 19 predicted proteins | sample Leawe162metaG_FD_119747 | JGI IMG/M metagenome (GOLD analysis project Ga0172380, IMG submission 119747) | Leachate microbial communities from a municipal landfill in Southern Ontario, Canada - Leachate well 162 metaG | ecosystem: Engineered > Solid waste > Landfill > Unclassified | place...
CTAAACATCAAAGGACTTACTTTGTGGCATAAATCATCTACGACTTTAAGATATACTCTATCTTCTTCTTGATACATATCTGCTATATGATTTCCGAATATATATATTGAAATTTTTTGCATGCTTATTCCTAATCCATAAATATTTGTAATTATATCATATTTAAATATATAACTACAAATATTTATGAAAAACTTCGTGTAGCTCGTGCATAACTTTTAGGTTAATTTAAAATTTACAGTTTGTTATTGATATTATGTTTTTGCACTGTAAATCGAAAAAACATGGATTGACTGTGCAATATCAACATTTTGCACTGAATAAAAGATACTTTTGCAGTTTGGCAAGTTAGGCAGTTTTGCAATATCATAATCTTCAACTAGTATGTAGCATATTACATAAGAATATTCTATTTTATTGTAAAGCATTACATAATTTGCAGATAAAACTTCATTATTTATGTTCTTTAATACAATATTATTGGATTATCTATATAATATTATTGATTTTATAGTATAATAACTCTTATGAAAACAATAGAATTAAGAAATGCCTTACCATTGTCCATATTTTCCCATGAAATGCTTTATTCTTTACTTGAAAAATCAGTAAGTAATGTCAATGATAAAATTTCAAATCTTGTAAAAAGTGGTGAACTTGTACGACTAAAAAAAGGCTTTTATACTTTTTCAAAAGCTTATCTTACAAGACCAGTTGATCTAATCAGTGTTGCAAACACACTTTATACCCCATCGTATGTATCTTTTGATTATGCGTTAAGCTACTATGGGATGATACCTGAGCGGGTAAGTGAAATAACATCTGCTACAAGTAAAAATGAAAAACTTTTTGAAACACCAATAGGAAGATTTAGTTATAAAAAAGTACCACTTCAAGCTTATTCTTTAGGTGTTGATTGGTTTTATGATGAAAATGAAGGTGGACGATTTATAGCAACACCCGAAAAAGCTTTGTGCGATAAGATACGATATGACAGAGGTATAGGTACACTTACTCAAAGTGCAATGCTTGAATATCTTAAATATGATTTAAGAGTTGAAATCATAAAGCCACTAGATAGCCATCTTATAGAAGAAATTGCAACTGCTTATAGATCTAAAAATTTAAAAACATTAGCACAACTAGTTCACAAAGGGAAACTATGACACATCCAGCACTTATAAAAATGTTAGAAAAATATGATTTGTCAAACTCCAATAGTAGCTATGATGCTTTACGAGAAATCTTACAAGAGATAGTGTTGCTTGGACTTTATGATGCAGGATTTTTTAAACATGCTACTTTTTATGGTGGTACGGCTCTACGAATACTTCATAATCTTCCAAGGTTTTCAGAAGATTTAGATTTTTCACTTCTAAAAAGTAATCCAGAATTTAATCTTGTACCTTATGAAGAAGCAATTATTTCAACTTTAAAAGCATTTGGATTTGATGTAACAATAGAGATAAAAGAAAAAAACAACAGTAGTGCAATAGCATCAGCATTTGTAAAAGGCAACACGATTGAGCACTTAATAAACATAAATGCTCCAAAAGATATAACAAATAAAATTCATAGAGACAAGGCTGTAAAAATAAAACTTGAAGTGGATACAAATCCACCACTAGAGTTTGAAACTGCAAATGTTATCAGACTGACACCAAGACCGTTTTCAATTAATGCATTCACTTTACCATCACTCTATGCAGGGAAAATGCATGCGATTTTGTGCCGTGCATGGAGTACCAGACCAAAGGGGAGAGATTGGTATGACTTAGTTTGGTATATAGCAAATGATGTTGAACTTGACTCCATTCATTTAAAGTCAAGATTATCTCAAAGTTGTAAGTATTTAGAAGAGAATAATATACAAATACCAAGTGAGCTTTCAAAAGAAACCCTTAAAAATTTGCTTTTACAAAGAATAGAAAGTCTTGATGTAGAAAAAGCAAAAAATGATATTCAACCTTTTATAAAAGATATAAGAGAGATTGAACTTTGGTCTAAAGAGTTTTTTGTAACAGTGATAGAAAATATGAAAGTTAGATAGTTTTGCCATGACACTTCAACAGCTCCATCAAAAATTGCAATATTTAGAATCTCAAAGAACACAACTTGACAATGAGATTTTAGAAACCAAAAAGCAAATAGAACAACTTTCACCTTTTACAAAAGAGCAGAAAATTGAACTTTTTAAATCACTTTTTATAGGTAGAAGTGATGTTTTTGCAAAATATTGGGTTAGTCGTGATGGACTGAAAAAAGGCTATTCTCCTGCAACTTACACTTTTAAAGGAAGTGATTATATCCCTGTATCACATGAGATTATCCAGCAACACCTTGAAGGAAAAATACGACTTGGTACTTATGTTATAGTAAATCAGACGATGGCAAAGTTTTTAGTGATTGATTTAGATAAAGCAAGTTTTACAGAGGATGCAAGAGCAATCAAACAAATATCATCATCTCTTGGACTAAAGCCACTTTTTGAGATCTCTAAATCTGGTAACGGTATCCATATTTGGTATTTCTTTGAACTGCCAATTAAAGCAAAAGATGTAAGAAAACTAGGCGATATCATTATCACAAAAGCGATGGATGCAAGTAGTGGCATCGACATGACAAGCTATGATAGGATGTTTCCAAATCAAGATTTTGTAGCCCCTGATGCACTTGGGAATTTGGTTGCATTGCCGTTGCACTATGGCTCAAGAAATGAAAATAAAACGGTTTTTATAGATATTAATACGATGCAGCCATATCAAAATCAATGGGAAGTTTTACAAAATATATCAAAAATATCTATTTATCAAGTGGCTGCAATTTTAAGGGAGCATCTGCTAAATTCAAACAGTGATGAAAACCTTATGCCATGGGAAATCAAGCAGGATAAACCACTTCTTTTTCCAAAAACAACCAAAGCTGTACTTTATGATGCTTTATATATCGAAAAACAAAAACTCTCTAAAGGTGTGTTAAATAAACTTCAAAGACTCTCAAGCTTTTCAAACCCAGAGTTTTTTGTGCTTCAAAATCTTAGAAAGTCAACTTTTAATACCCCAAGAATCATCACATCATTTGATATCAATGAAAGATATATAATCTTACCAAGAGGGCTTACAAGCAAAGTTATAAGCCTTTTCAATTCTCACAAAGCAAAGCTTTTTATTGAAGATAAGCGATTTATAAAACCTATAGAAAAATTAAATTTCACTCTTACTTTAAAAGATGAGCAGCGAATAGCACTTGAAAAAGTTTTAAATCAAGATTATTCGGTTTTAATAGCACCTCCAGGATTTGGCAAAACAGCAGTCGCTGCAGCAGTTCTTGAAAAAAGAAGTGTAAACACACTGATATTAGTAAATAAAAGTAATCTTCTTGATCAGTGGGTTGAGCGACTTTGTGAGTATTTTCAAATTGATATTAAAGCTATTGGAAAACTTGGAAATGGAAAGAAAAAGCTAAACTCAAATTTAGATATAGCTACTTTGCAATCACTCAAAAATAGACCTGAACTCATTGAAGAGTATTCACAAATCATCATTGATGAAGTGCACCATATTCCAGCCGTTTCATTTGAGATACCTCTTAGAAAATTCAAAGGCAAATATGTTTTAGGTTTAAGTGCAACACCTGCAAGGCAAGATGGAATGCATCCGATTATGTTTATGCAGTGTGGTGAAATCGCTTATGAGTCAAAAAAAGAGATTAGAAAAATTCATACTTTAAAAACAATTGTTTCGCCATTTGAAGCAATAAGTGATGATTTTGGGCTTATTTTAAATGAAATGGTAGAAGATTTTGATAGAAACAATCTCATAGTATCTGAGATTGAAAAACTAAAGAAAAGAAATATTTTAGTGCTTAGTGAGAGGATTGAACACCTTAATATTTTATATCATCTGTTAGATGCCAAAGGGTTGAAATCTACTCTTGTGCATGGCGGTCTGAAATCAAAAATGAAAAAAGAGTTTTTAAAAGAAGCTACCAAATCTTCTATTATCTTATCAACAAGTTCTTTTATTGGTGAAGGAATCGATTTTTCTCGTCTTGATGCCATTGTTCTTACTATGCCGGTATCTTATTGGGGTAGAATTGTTCAATATCTTGGACGAATCGGAAGAGATGGACAAGAGTGTATAGCGGTTGATTTTTTTGATGAGAACACTCCGATGCTTCGATCAAGTTTTCACAAACGCCAAAGAGGGTATAAAAAGATGGGTTATGTATCATTAGATGAGAAGGGATTATTTTAACTATCCCTTCTCAAACTATCAATCAAAGTGCTTCTTTTAACGCCAAAAGTTCTGCAAATGGCAGCTTTGCTCAAACGCTTCTTTGATGACTTTTAATTTTTCATCATCGATAGCTTTTGGGCGACCACCAGATTTGCCTCTTAGTCTTGCTGATTCAATTCCAGCTTTAACTCTTTGTTGAATCAAACTTCGCTCAAATTGAGCCAAAGCTCCAAATATATGAAAAAATAACTCTCCGCTAGCAGTTGTGGTATCCATCCCCTCAGTAAGAGATACAAAAGCGATATTTTTTTCTTTCAATGATGTGATAATAGAAATCAAATGAGCCAAACTCCTACCAAGTCGGTCTAGTTTCCAAACCACTAAAGTATCACCACTTTTTAAAAACTCTAATGCTGCATTTAATCCATCACGATTTTTAGAAGCACCAGATATAACATCTGCAAAAATATTTCTCTCATCGACTCCATACTTCAAAAGAGCATCTTTTTGCAAAGATGTTGTTTGCTCCTCTGTTGAAACTCTCATATATCCAACTAACATACGAATAACCTCCCTAAAATAGTTTTCGTATATATTCATAATCCGACATAGTTTTTCGTTTATTTTTTCGCATATTTTGTGATGAGATTCAGTTTACTTGGAGCGTATGTCGGAAAACATTTGTTTTTCGTACGGGAATTATGAATACCTATAAAGATATTTATAAAAGGAAGAAAACAATGAACGATATAAACCCAACTACAGGCTTACCGATGTCAGGTGGAGGAATTGATGTGGGAGGTACACCGTATGGTAGTAGCTCTAATGGTTTTGATGATGAAACTAGTGGCGGTAGCTTCAATAACATTGCTTACTACTGGAGCTGGAAAGTTGATGTTGTAATTATATTGGCAATTATTGCTGTAAATGTTTATTTTTGGCGATAGATATGTAAAATATCACAATAATATTCGTTTACTCTTTAGCAAGTATTGGATATAATCTACTATTTAGGATATTATATTTTAATCGTAAAGGTTAAATATTTTTATGCAAGGTAGTAGAATGTGTCACAGCTAAAAATTTTAATAGAAAAATTATCCAAGTCTTCACCTGAAGCAGTTAACACTTTAAATTTTGATTCATCGTTATTTGAATACTTACATGTAGTTACAAAAGTTGAAGAAAAATATTTAGAAATGCTAGAGTCAAATCTTAATAAAAAATGCATCATTTTTTTAAGTGGTAGTAGCGGTGATGGTAAATCAGCCATTATAAATAAATACATTAGCAAATACAGTCTAAACTACGATTTTCATGTTGACGCTACGCATAGTTTTGCTCCTCAACAAACCTCCATCCAAGCTTTAGATGATAGCTTTGATAAATATAAAAATGATGACAAATCTTTAGTTGTCGGAATAAATATTGGGATAATGATAAACTATTTGTATGATGGTAGTGAGACACATAGTGATATTAAAAAAGCTATACAATCATTTTTACAAAAGAATGTAACTGATAGGGCATGTCATTTTATAAATTTTGAAGATTATCCAAAATTTGAATTTTCAGGTAAACAAATCGTAGTACCGTTTGTTCAAGCGATACTTAACAAAATAACTGTTGAAAGCGAAAGTAATCCTTTTTATAAAGCCTTTATTGCAGATGTTAACTCTGATATGGCTTCTATAATACATCAAAATTTCAAGTTGCTGTCTAATCAAGAAATTCAAAAAAGTATTATTGATTTATTGATTTTGGTTCATTTTAAATATGAACAGTTCATAACAGCTAGAACACTTATGGATTTTATATACATTCTTTTAAAGGGACCAAAGCTTTTAGTAAATCAATTATTTGAAGAAACTTCCAATCAAATTATTCAAAATATTAGAAAAGAAGATCCAATTCTTAATAGAACTTATCCTTTGGATAAATTTATTTTAGAGTGTTCAACAAGTAAATATGATGAAGATTTAAGTCAATTTATCAATGATTTTAATTTAACTTGTAAAGAACCTATGTTGAGTCAAAGTGAACCATTTACACTCTTGAGGATGTTTTTTTTATTGAGAAACTCAATATTTTCAAACAACTATCATCATAAGTTTCAAAATTGCTTTTATAGTGAAAGTATTCATTCATTTATTGAAATTATTTCAAATCACTTTAATAATGAATCTAAGCCTATCAAAGCATTTTACAAAGAATTAAAAAATGCTATTTTGCTTTATGTAAATAAAAAATTTCCATCGCTAGTATCTAAAAATTTATTGATGCTCTCATATATGAAACGCACTATTATAGCTACTCCTATTGAAATAAGAGAAGATACTAATAAAATTAAAAATTTTCGATATGAAACCTTGACATCATTTCCATTGTTTTTAAAAGTTAATGATCAAGAGATTAATTCCTTACATGTTACCTTCAATATGTATCAGCTCCTTTTATCATTAAATTCAGGTTTTAGGCCAAATAAACATGACAGAAATACAATAGTTTTATTTGAGGAATTAATACAATCAATCTTAGAGATTGCAACTAAGTCAAAAACATTGTCTGTAATCAAACATACATCGCAGTTAGACTTTAAATATATCGATGATGAAATAGAGGTAACAAAGTATGATATCTAATTTAGAAAATATTAGTATTCAAGAACTTGAAGGTCGAAATTCAATAAATCATTTTTATCCATTTTCAAATAAAGACTATGTAGCAAAAAGACAGTTTTCATTTGATGAAGTTATTGGCAGATATATTTCATTTCTTACTGGAAAAAAACTTAACAACCTAAATCATGAAGAATTCAAAAAAGAATGTCTAGCTAAATTTAAAGAAGTTTTAGATGATGAACAATATGCAGATATTGTTCAAGAATTATATTTTGATGATGAAAATATTACTTTGAATTCTATTTTAACTTATCAGTTACATGAAGCTGGTAATACTTCTCAAAAAGTTTACGAGGTATTTAGAAGTATGTCGCAATTTAATAAAGTAGATATAAATTTTGAAAAAAATCATAATTTTTTTGAAGAAATAATATTAGACCTTTTGAAGTCCTATATGACAGAGTATAAAGAAAATAAATCTTCTTCATGTTATTTACCATTTTTAGAAACATTATTTGCAGAAGATTTTAAATTTATTACTGGCAATAGTCATTACTTTGTAAAAAATATTGAGAAATTTTTAGAACTTTATCTTTTTATTTATTGTTCGCAGTTGGCTTTAAATTTAAAACCGAACCAAAATGCATTATCAACCCCTCAAGCAAAAGATATTTATTTTATTTTAAATTATGAGAAAGCCAGTACAGAAAGAAGAAATGTTGTTGACTTCGGTTATCAATACCTATATGATAGAGCAAAGTATATTTTTCCATACTTGTCATTATTAACAATCTTTATGAAAGTTTTTTCTAGTAACGATTTTCGCTTATACAATTTATTAGAAGTATTAGATGAGTCAGATAATTCTATATCTATCGTGGATAATTTTAATGTTAAATATAGAGAAGCAAAGCAACTTGAGGCTTTAGAATTTAACTCCGCAACAATTAAAGAAGCTTTGGAATCTTTGTTAGACTCTGCATATGATCAATTTAAAGAAAATAGTGTAGTAGATAGAAAAGGGGCTTTAGATAAATACCTAAAAGCTTTTGAAAATCAGGTTGCTCGACCATTTTTGCAAAATAGAGGTAGATTGGGAAAAATATTAGTTATGGATCAAGATATGATTTTATTGCTTACTAATATTTCTATAGGTAATAAATCAAAACTAAGATTTCAAGAATTGATGTTGGAGTTTAAGAAACGAGGTATTTGTTTTGATACAAAATCACAAGTAGAACTTGTTAGTTTATATGAAAAAATTGGAAATATAGAAAGAAAAAGTGATAGTGGAGATGCAATTTATGTCAAAACAACAATTTAATCAATTCTTAGTTGAAAAAGTAATAGAGTGGTTCTCGCTAAATCTCAAAGTCGGTAACCGATATGGATTTTACTCTGATGATCAAAGTCAAATATCTTCTTTAATAAAAGCTTTTCATGAAAAAAATAATGATCAAAGTATAGATTTTCTTCTTGATAAAGATAGCATAACTTTAGCTTACATAGAAATAAATGGTATTAAGCTGATTGTGATTGACGATATCTCAATGAATCCATATTTTATTTCAAGTATCAGAGATGCTCTTTCTAAAAATACTGATTGTTCTTTACTAATTTTATATACCAATAAGCTAGATACCTTAATTAGTGCAATTACGGATTTAACGATAATAGACCATCCGCTAAATCCAAATAGAATAAGAAATATCCTGGCAAAAATTATAAGTCAAAAAACTCAATATAAAGTTATTTTCGAGTATTTACTAGAGCATCAATCAAAAATTATAGAAGAGGAACAACAATCTGTTTTTGGTTATGAAATCTTATATGATTCTATTAGTGAAAATAAAATAAATTTCAGTGCATTTAAACTATTTGAAGATATTGATATCTATGGGTTAGATGAAGGGCTTATAAAAGCAGATAAATCGAAAATAGAAAAAAGAATCACTGAAAATGATAAATTATATAGAAAAATAAAAGATGCCATCGTCAATTTTCCAAATGAACTTGAAGATAAATTACCTGAGTTTTCACCTGGATTTATCAAAGAAAATATCACCACTGATGATTGGGAAAAGATTTCTTTTAACAAATTAAAAATTGCACTTGAGGATAATAAAGGTCCAAAAATTTCTTTTGCAAAGCTATCGTGTAATCATGATTTTGAAATAAGAGATGATAGTACAACAGCAGCTGGTCAGAAAAAGAAAAATATTATTATTTTAGCTGAACACAAAGATGTTAAGTTATCCTTGGATTTTGAAGGAAAAGGTATCAAAGAAAGTAGTTTTTCCATTACTCACAATAAAGAATTTGAAAAATTATATTCAAATAAAATCAAGTATGATGGGGTAAAAAGATTATGTACTTTTGAATTTGAATTTGATTTAAAACCTTTATATTTTACTATTAACTTTAAAGGAAATAAATCATCTGAAAATTATTCATTTAAAATACTTGTTCTTCAAAAGAATACATTTTATTTTGAAGATATAAAAAATTGTTTTATAGTAAGACCAAATCATAATGAATTATTGCTACAAGTAGATTCTTTTAATGTCAGATTAAATGATAATCAAACATCAAAAGCAATAAAACTTACTCAGGAAAACGAAGAAATTGATTATGAAGAGTACAATCAAGTCAATTTTCGGGATTTTTATAATAATCATGATGATATCAAATTTAGTATTGTAAATGGTGATTCAAAATTAACTTTAAATATCGAAGCTTCTAAAGAAGATGAAATTATTTCAATTCCTTTTTTATTTAATGTCACTAAGCTAGACAAGTTATTTGGCATTAATAAAGACATAGAGTATAAAAAAAATAAAAATAAAGCAGTATTTGAAAATAGAGAATTTAGCTTAATAGCAGATAGACTTCAATACATAAAATATGAGCAAAGATTTATCGATGAGCAAATGTTTATCGATGAGCAAATGTTTGCATTTGTTGATGATGAGAAAAAAATTGAAAAATTAAAAGATATCAATCAGGAAATATATGCATCATTTAAAAACTTAATTGATTATTTTAGAAAATATAAGACTACACCATCTTTATGTGCTTGGAATGATGAACTATATGAGCTTTCAAAAAAATTCACTAGTTGTTATTTAAAATATTTTGAAAGTATTCAGGAAAATACCTCGTTGAGTAATGAAGCAAAACAATTGTTTGAATTAGGTTTTATGCAAGTAGGAAACAAAACTTATGTATCTCCATTTTCACCACTAGTTTTATCATATATAGTACATTTAATCGAAGAAGCAAAAAAAGACAATACATATAAAGATTTATCAGAAATAACTTTAAGCAGATTAAACCCTAAAGGACTATTTCCTTATCTTTTTATTGACAATGACAACTATGCTTTTACAAAGTCAGTAAAAGAAAATAGTATTTGGCTTGAATTTGTACCAAAAGAAGATAATGAGTTTTCATATGTAAAAAAACTTACTTTTGAAAAAATTAATGAGTTTACGAGTTCTTTCAAAAAATTATTTGAATTTAGACATGATGCACCACTGATTATCAATAGTATTAATAATGGTAGCAATAAAGAACTTTTCGAGGGGATTATAGATTTTTATCAAAAAAGTACATTACCTAATCCAATTAAAATGATCGTTAATTTGTATGACGAGCATTATATAGAGACTTCTTTTGATATTTTTGCTGATTTGGATAGTTATGATCAAATAAAAAATAAATTTAATCAATTTAACAATGACGCTGATACTATAATAGATACAATTAGAACACATTTATCTTATAGTAAGCATCTTATTAGTGAGCCTCAAACTTATTGCCATCTCTCATTTTTTAAAAATAATGAAAAAGTAGTTATTCAAAATAGAACTTTGGAACAAACAAAATCAGGCTTAGTAGCAAATGGGTTGATATCTGGAGAAAGTTCACAAAAAGAAAATGGGTATTATTTTAGTGGTTTTGGACTTCACAATATATATAATCCTGACAAAGCCCATTTAAAATTGGCTAAGCTATACAATGCTCTTCAAAGACCAGTTTATGAGCAAGGAACAAACTACGAATCAAATAAAACTATTGCATTGATGATAAGTGAAAATTTTAAAAATTTACTAAAAGAATCTTATCAAAATGCTTTATGGACAGTCATTATTGACCCAAAAGTAACATTAGAATTTTTTGATAATGAGGATGATATCATCTTGATTCATTATTCAGATCAATATAGCTCATCTGCAAACTATGATGCGGTAACCGTAACGGCTCAAAAAGAGCTATATTCCAATGTAATATTTAGCGACAATCAATCACTTGATAAAGAAAATATTGTTAGACAATTTAATGCTTTTAATGGCGAATGGCTCATTAAAATGATTACTGAGAATGACAAAATTAAAAAAGAAAGAATAGGCATTATTTGTGCCTATAAATATATAACTGCTTTACTTAATAATTCGGAAATAACATGGGTACCAATATCTATTGCAGAAATGATTAGAGTGTCAGGAAATGTTGGACTTTCAATGTCAGGGAGTGATTTTAGTAGGTATAACCTCAATAAGAATCAAAATGAAAAACTTCACAAAGGAGAAATTTCTGATGATATTCTACTTGTAGGACTATATCAAGACAAAATAGTTTTGTATCCTGTTGAAGTTAAAGCAAGCAGTGCAGATATGCAAAAAGCTTGTGAACAAGCCAAATCATTAAAGAAATTCTTTTATGATTATTTATTTAGTGGAAATACATTTAAAACAAAACTTTTAAAAGGTTTATTCATTAGACAAGTTTTCTTACAAATAGAAAAATATGAGTTATATAAAATATTTGATGAAAATTATTTTAATCCATTTTACCTAGAAAGAGAAGAACTTCTAAAAGGTACTTTCGAGCTTGGCGAATTACAAGATCACAGTATTGGAAGTGTAGTTGCATTTTTGGATAACAATCAAGACTTCACTAATATGCAATTAAAAGATGAAGTTCTTGAAATCAGACTACCTTATCAATTTCAAAATCAGATGATAACTATTGGATATGATGATTTAAAACTCAAATTAGAATCAGGTCAATTTGGTACAAATATAAAATATCTTTTAAAAAGTGCTACGGTTATTGAAAGAAAAGTTAGTGAAGATGAAAGCATTATTGAGGAAAAAAATAATGATAGTGTAGAGGTTGAAGAAGTTGAAAAAATTCTTGTAGATGAAACTCTGAAATTTACAATGCCAATAGAAGTAAAGTTTGGTATAGATAATACCTACCAAAAAGATATTTTTTGGCATCCGACTAATACTATCGAAAATCAAAACACAAACACTGGTATTATTGGGACTATGGGGACTGGTAAAACTCAATTTACAAAGTCATTAGTCACACAACTAGTAAATCAGTCACATAATAATGTAAATGGCAAAAAGATTGATATGATTATCTTTGATTACAAAGGTGATTATATTGATGATAAATTTATAACTGCTACAAATGCAAAAGTTTTAAAACCGTATAATTTACCCTTTAATCCATTCTCCTTATATGGTAAATTGGATCTTCTTCCTATACACACAACAAACCAATTTGTAACTACTATTTCAAAAGTATTTGGATTGGGAGAGGTACAAAAAACAAGATTAGATGATATTGTAACTGAAGCATATGAAGCATATGGTATCTCTCCTGTTGATGAAGAGACTTGGGCAAATAGTGTCCCAACACTAAATGATATATGGGAAATATATAATTCTTCAGAAAAAGCACCGGTAGATTCACTTTATGCTGCATTGAAAAAAATACAAAAATTTAAAATTTTTGAATCAAAATCTGAATTAACAAAACCATTATTTGACATCATAGATGGTGTAACAGTCATAAAACTTTCTGGATATGACCCTGATATACAAAATTTAATAGTTGCTATCACTTTAGATTTATTTTACACCCAAATGCACAATCGTGGCTCTTCTGAAATAGATGGTGATTTTAGACAGATTACAAAAATGATTTTGGTGGATGAAGCAGATAACTTTATGTCTCAAGACTTTGAGAGTTTGAAGAAAATTCTTAAAGAGGGGCGAGAGTTTGGTGTTGGAACAATTCTATCTACACAAGAATTGACACATTTTAAAACTGCTGAAGATAATTATGCAAACTATATTTTTACTTGGATAATTCATAAAGTATCGAATATCAAAACACAAGATATACAATCTATCTTTAACATTAGCAATAAGTCAGAAGCTGAAAATTTGATGAGCCAAGTAAGAGAACTAGATAAACACTTTAGCTTTTATGTGGATGGCAAAAAAACTGTCAGAAAAATGCGTGATTTAGCATTTTGGGAATTAATGAGCAAAATATAATGAAGGAAAATTATGAGTTTTGATATTAATGCATCGCCAACAAAAGGTTTTTTTGTTGATATGATTACAAGAGATATTCCATTAGATAGAGCTATTCTTGACTTGATTGATAATTCAATAGATGGAGCACATAGGTTAATAGTTGGTGATAATTTTGAAGGTCTATTTGTAAAAATTACTCTTTCAAAAGATTTATTCATTATTGAAGATAATTGTGGAGGAATTCCAATAGATATTGCGATGAATCAAGCTTTTCGTTTTGGAAAACCTAAAGATTATAATGCACCAGATCACTCTATAGGAAGATTTGGTATTGGTATGAAAAGAGCAATATTTAAGATAGGTAAAGAGATTAAAGTAAATTCAGTACATGAGAATTCAACTTTTTCATTAGACCTAAATGTCGAAAATTGGTTGGAAAATGAAGAATGGGATTTCAATTTTACTAGTAAACAAAAGGATATGAATAATAATATAAGTGATTGTTATACAAAAATTGTTGTAGAAAATTTATATAATAATATTAGTGAAGAACTTGAAGAGCATTATTTTTTAGAAGAATTAAAAAAACAAATATCACTTGCCCATTCATTAATAATCCAAAAAGGCTTTGAGATATTAATCAATAGTGAAAAAGTTGAGCGTAAAAAATTTACTATAAAGTATGGTGAGAATTTAAAACCACTAGTTGTAACAATACCTTTCAAAACTAAAGATGATGAGGAAGTATCAATAAAAATAATTGCAGGATTAGATAATAGAGACCTTAACAAAGGAGGTTGGTATATTTTCTGTAATAACAGACTAATTTTAGATGCAGATAAAACAGAAATTACAGGATGGAATACTCAACTTGAAGAGGATAGAGAAGATAAGGTTAATAAATATCATGCAGACTTTGCTTATTTTAGAGGTTATGTAATATTTGATTCTAAAGACGCTGGTTTACTACCGTGGACTACAACAAAAACAGGTTTAAATGCTGATTCAGAAGTTTATAAAGCAGCTTATTTTGAAATGAGAAAAGTACTCAAATTGATTCTTATATTTCTTAGTGCAAGAAATAAACAACATACAAAATTTAAAAAAGAGGAAATTGACTCAAGTCCACTTACATCTTTGATTGAAGAAGAAACAAATGTTGTTGAGTTTTATGAAATAACAGAAGATGGAAAATTTTATGTTAATGCTCCTGAACCTAAAATTGTTGACAAAGAACCTGAACCAGAAGGAGGAACAATAACTTACTGGAAACCTAAGGAAGAGTTGGATTTATTAAAAAAATATTTAAAAGTTTCAACAAACAAAGATGTAGGTATAGCTACATTCGATTATTACTTTACACTTATAAGTGAATAAATATGGCAAGTTATAGAGATATTAATTATTCGATAAGACCTGCTAAAAACATTGAACGAAAAATGCTTATTGAAGCATTTAGACGACTTTCTTTTATTGATGATTTAAAAAACTATCGTTATATAGGCTTTGGTTCAACATATTTTTCAGACTTTGAACTTATCCATAAAGAATTAAATATAACTAATCTCATCAGTATAGAAGCAGATTTAGGTAGTGCCCCGAGGTTTGAATTTAATCGTCCTTATTCTTGTGTTAATTTAAAATTTGATTATTCATACAATATTCTACCTACATTAAATTACGACACAAGAGACATTATATGGCTTGATTACGATGGGATATTTAATAAGTATATGCTGGATGATATAGATACTGTAATATCAAATGTAAAAATGGGAAGTGTGTTTTTAATTTCATTAAATGTTGAAAATCCAAAGTTAATATTATGTGAAGATGAAAAATTGGATCATCAAAAAAGAAAAGAAAAGACTCAAAAAAAGTTGGAAGAAGTAAATGAAATTTTGCAAGGATATCTAAATATTTCTGATGAAATAAGTCCATTGAATATTGATAATTCTATTTTTAAAAAATGGAATTTTGCAAAAAAATGTACCCAAGTTATCAATGACCAAATTCATAAAAGTATACAAAATAGGTCTAGTATAGAGAAAAATGGACTAACTTATCAACAATTATTCAATTTCCATTATGCTGATGGATCTAAAATGCTGACTATAGGTGGTATTGTATTTGATAATGAATTAGTAGAAAGTGTTAAAAATTGTCATTTTGATAAATTAGATTTTATCAGAAAGGGAGATGAAGCTTTAGAAATTAATGTTCCAAACTTAACTTTTAGAGAAATAAAATATTTAAATAAATATATTTCTTTAGATGATATAACTAAATTTCCAAAAGATGTTTCAGGTAAAACTATTGATACGATTGTACCTCCAAAAGAAATTAAAATGTATCATGAAATATATAGATACTTCCCCACTTTTAGTGAAACTAGTTTTTAATGAAGAGTAGCTGCGTATGTACCAATATCATCCTTTAGAAAATGAAAAGTATTTAGAGTATCTAATAAGAGATTTGTTATCTAAAGAATATATAAATTATTCTCCTTTTGACCTATATGGTAATAGAGGGCAACGACAATATGGGAATGATATTATCGGATATAATAAATCAGGAAATATGATTCTAGCACAAGTTAAGAAAAAAAATATATCTCGTAATAAAATAAAAGAAGAACTTATTAATGATTTAACAAAAGAAATTAAAAGCATTATAAACCATTTTCAAAAAGATAAAATTGATACTATATTTTATGCTTCTACTTACGGCCGAGATAAAGATATTCAAGATAAAGCATTAACATTATCGAAAGAATATGGAGTAAAAATTATTTATTGGGGATGGGATACTATTGAAGAAAGAATTAGCCATTTCAATGACATACAAAAGAGGTATTTTCATAAAAAAACAATAACCCTATTAACAACATTGCCAGAAAATACATATTGTATAGGTAGAGAAGATGACCTTAATGAATTAGCAGTTTTATTGGAGAAAGAAAAGATTATAAATATCCAAAGTATTGGAGGTATAGGAAAAAGTACATTTGTGAATTCTTTTATCAATAAAGAAAAAGAAAGTTATGATTTTATTGGTTATATTTCGGTTTACAACAATCTTGAGGAAGCTCTTTTTAGAAATTTGAATAACTTTTTTAACTTCTCAGAACATGATGATCTGGAAAGTATAATTTATAAATTACAATCTTTAAATGGGAATAGGATACTAGTCATCGATAATTTAATTTTTCAAAGAGACATGATTCACTTGAAAAAATTAAGTTATTCTTTTAAAATTATTATTACATCAAGAGTATTATTCAATGGTGTGTTTAGTATAAAATTAAGACCACTAAACAATATAGCTCTAAAAAAACTATTTAATAAGTATAATGATCAAAAGATTGAAGAAAAATATTTGAATCAACTGTTTAAATATTTAGACTACCACACTTTGTTTATTGAAATTACATCAAAAACAATTGATAGAAATAGTTTTACAATTGAGTATATCTTAAATGAATTTAGAGCTGGAAACTTTCCTATGATAAGAGCAGATAAAGATTTAGATACTTACCAAGATGTGATATATAACGACTATTTAAAAAAACTATTTGAAGAGTCTACAAAGAAGATTGATGAAGAACTTCTTTTTGGTTTGATATTGTTATCATTATTTCCTTCTATAAATTTACATGTAGATAAAATTAACAGGGTTTTTGGCGGTGATTTAAGTGACGAATTAACTTTTTTAAGTAAAAAGGGTTGGCTTATTGCAGTTGATAAACAAGTGTTTAAAATTCATCAAATTATAAAAGAATTTTTTTTATTTAACTTTCCTCTTAATGTAATTGATGTTACACCAATGATTACATTTTATTTAGAAAACATAAAATGGAATGAAGTAGAACATCCAAGTAAGCAAAAAGAATACATGATTTTTGTGAAATCATTAATTGATGGTCTTAAAGATTATGATGAAGGAGTTATTATTTTAGCAAATAATCTTGCAATGCTTTATAGATACTTTGGATTTTATAAAACAGCTTTAAAATATATGTTACTAGTAAAAGATTATGATGAAAAAAATGCTAATAAAGTTAATCTCGCACAAACTTACAATAACCTTGCTCAAGTATATAATAGTTTGAATAAGATTGAATTAGCCGAAAAATATAATAATCTTTCTTTATCATTAAGAGACAAAGATATATATAATATTCAAGAAAATTATTTGAGTATTTGTAATAATTATATGAGTCAATCGAATTATAAAGAAGCAAAAGTATATTTGGACAAACTTTTAATTAACCTGAAAAATAACATAAAAAGTATTATACCAATATACAATACTGCTATAGTATATTATTTAAATATTGACAATATTGAAGAAGCATTTCAATATGTCAAACAAGCTCTGAAGCATATAAGCAGTGAAAAAGTAGATACAAGACATTTATATGTTGCATATACTTATAGTAATATTGCAGATGTATATATTGCAGATAAAAATATTCCAGTTGCAATTGAATATAAATTAAAAGCACGAGAACACATTTTAAAAAACTTTGGCAATAAGCATCCAGATTTAAAATCATTAGAAAATATATTAAAGGTGTTGCAAGCTATACAAAATCAAATTAAATAATTATAGACAAAGCAAACTTACATTTTGCTCCTATATGAAAAATAGTCCAAAGTTAATGCTAATTTAAATAAACTCTTGCTTAATCCACTCAAAAATATCGCTATTCTCATTCAATGAAGAGGCTAATATTGAAAAGCCTCTTTCACAGTGTTGCTCTAAAAGAAGCTCAAGTCCTCTTAAAGTATTGATTTTCTTATGTTCATTATTGGCGATAAATAAAGCGATGATATCTGTATAATCAGCTTGATCACCATGTAAATCAACTTTGCCTTTTCCCGTGATAACATCTAAAGGGTATGTTTTCCCATCCGTATAATCAATTTTTAGCTCATTATCTAGTTTTTCATTTATAGATAATGATATAAATATAGCAAATCGTATCGTAACCCATTTTGGTTCTTTTTCAAAACCTAATAATTTGGCTATTCTTGGTAGTTGCTGCTCTGTAAAGTTTGTAGTTCTCATTTTAGACGCCTAGTATCAAAAAAATCTGTTATATTTTGCTCTTTAATAGATGTAGATGAACCTTGATTTGACAACTCAAATATTTGAGAAATTTGATTTTCTAAATGTTTAAATCCATCATGTCTCAATTCACTTGGAGTTGGCAATACGATTACTTGCTTAGAAGCATTTGGGTAAAATTGGTTTAACACCAACGATTGGTTCTTTTCATCTAATCTTCCAAGAGGAGTATCAATTATCATAGGAATTTCTTCAGAAATATACTCTGAAATTCCCCAAATCAAAGCAGTGGCGATAATTTGTTTTTGCCCAGATGAGCTTGACAAAATATCCATAGGAAGGGATTGTTTATCATAAACATTAATATTAAAATCTGAATCAAGCTTTATACAGTGAGCTTCATATCCTTCTTTTTTTAGAAGATTGAATTTTGCATTGATCGTATTTTCAAGAATCTCTTTTTTATCTTCTTTAATTTTAATTTTCATCTGTTTAGCTATTTTTATTGCAGACTCTAAAGACTGGATTTTTAATTTAGCAACAGAGCTTTGATGCTCTTTTATACTTATTCTTCCTATCTCTTTTTCTATTTCTCTCTTATTGGCTGTTAATGTAGCTATTTCATTTTCTAAATTTTCTATGTTTGCTTTATATTGCCCTATGCTTTCAGCAAGAGTTTTAACTCGAATAAAATCTTTTTCATATTCTTTTTTGTCTAGTTGTAAACTTCTTTCTAAATCATGTATATTGTTTTGAGTTTTAGCAATATTGTCTTTTATTAAAATGAGATTGTCTATGAGTTCAGAAATATTTTGTTTTTGTATAGTTTTGTATTGATACTCGATTTTTTCAGGATCGGCAAATATAACACTTTGTTTGTTGTTATCTGAATTAAAAACTTTATCAAACACAGCTTCTATACCACTTTGTTGAGATTGGTCTATGAGAGATAAGAACTCTTTCTTTTTTAGCTCTATAATGTGTTTTGCAATAGTTACATTACCTTTATAATTATCTTCTATATCTTTTTTGACCAAATCATTTAGCTTTGAATTTAACAGTAATGGAAGTTGAAGGTACACAGCTTCTTTGAATCTTTTTTGATAATCAAGTTGCATATTTTGATATTGAATTAAATTAGATTTTTCTTCTTCTATCTGTTTTTTATATTTGCTATTTAATTTAGATAATTTTTTATCTAAATCTTTTTGTTCTTGTGTGAGTTGACTTAAATAAGATTTTTTAGCCATCAATTGAAGTGATAAAGTTTCAAGAGTTAATTCTGCTTGAGAAAGCTCTTCTTCTTTTTGAGAAACAACATTTTGAAGGTTCTCATCTAACTCTGCTTTGTTGATTTTTTTGATTACACTCATGGCATCAATTGCAAGCTGGTCATATAAATCAAGTTCTAAAACATCTTCTAGCATTTGTCTAAATTCAGTTTTACTAAAATCTGCAATGGTTTGTATTTTTTCACCATCAAAAAAGAAAAATTTTGCAAGATTAGGTGAAATTTTGAAATTTATAAAATCTTGAGCTTCCAAATCACTGTAAAGTAAATTATTATCTTCATCATAAATATTCAAATTTTCTGTATAAGAATTGTTCCATATAGTGTATTCTCTGACTATCGAAAAAGGTTCTACATCTTCAACTTCAATTTTAACCCAAGCTTTGTTTTTATTATTTAGTTTAGCAAGACGATTTAATACACCACTAAAATTTTTATCTTTATTTCCTAAAACATAGTCCTGCTTACTTAAAATCATTTCCCCCATAGATAAGAGGTCTTTCGTGATTCCATGAAGTGCTATTTTTATTGAATTGATAAAAGAGGTTTTTCCAAAACCATTCTCCCCGATAATCAATGTTATAGGTTTACTTGTGTCCTTGAAATTGAAAGTAATAGAACTCTCATATGAGAATAAATCGTTGATTGTAATAGATTTAAATCTCATTTATTTTTCCTGTAGCATATGACTCAACAATGCTTTCAATTCCCATCAAAATACCAGAACGTTTTAGTTGATGTCTATATTTATGTTCTGTTTGAAGTAACTGATCCATTAACTCTAAAGATATATTGTTTTGTTCACATAGTAATGAAAAGTATTTTTTCTCTTCTGAAGAAAATGCTTTTTTTGATTCAAAATAGATATTGCGATCTTTTTCTTTAGCGATACTAATAGCCGTTTCAAAAAAATCTCCATCATGAAGCCATTCTTTTTGAATTTGAATAATTTCTTCATTTGAAATTAAATATTTTCCATTTAAATTTGGTAATAAATCTTTTTCAATTTTTAAAAGCTCTCCAAGCAGTTCTTGTCGTACACTCATCTTAAATGGGCCAACACCTTGTTGTCCATTTCTTCTTCTATCTTGCCTTTTATCATGGTTATATCTATATTCTTCAAGTTTGTTTCTAAAATCATGCAGTGGCTTCATCCATTGATCTTCTTCGTTTTGAAGCATGTTTTCCATGGATTTATCTTTTGATACTACAGTACAAACCCAGCAACCAAATCTAGTTTTACCACAAGATGGTGCTTCAGGATTTAATGCAATATTACAATCCGCTTCACCGCTTCCACTTCCTTTACTATAAAGGTTTAGCATATCTTCATGTTTTCCCCAAGGAGCTTTATGTGTCATTAAAAACTCCCAAACTTCACCATTAGTCCAGTCTTTTATTGGAGATAATACAAATGTATTAGGTACCGTATCGTGCTTTACTAAGCCTCTATGATTTCTATCCCTTTTCTCTATAGATTCTGCTCTTGTTTGGGATTCATCACTTCTAACCCCCAAAAGCATTAGAATAGATCTATTTTCATTCGAAATACTTGTTAAAAACCTAGTTGCTGGATTAATTTTTAATCTATCAGTACACCATCTAAAATTTTGGTTTGGAGATGGGTACCCTTTCCCTAAAAGAAGAGTCCAAAAAGTTTGTTCAACTTCTGGAGCAACAACTTGTACTTGCATATTTAGGTTTTCATTTTTGATAAAAACTCGTAACTGGTCAAGCTTATCAAAAAAATATCTATCAATTACTGGCATTTCAACACCTGTATCAGATGAAACAATATATACTATTTTTAAATCTTTACCTTCTTTTTTTAGTTCAAGTAAAACTTCTACAGTTAAATGTAACACTGTAGAAGAATCTTTTCCACCAGAAAATGTTACGACCCAAGGTCTTGAATCTGCTAAATATTGCTCTTTTAATAATTGTTTTGTTAAATTTATTTTATTCATTGTGCTCATAATTAATTTTAATTTATTTTATTATATCCAATATAGAATTTGGATATGATTATCTTTACACTAAATCTATCTTTTGCTTAAAAATATGACGGATATTGGAAGGTTTTTCAGCCCTCAAGAACTAGCAGAGTCGCTCCCGTCTTAGGGCTTGATATTCAAAGCAAATTTTACCAAAATTTAGCTCAAATTTCAACCAATTTGCACTCCGAAATCCTCTGGCTTGATATGAAAATACGATGCTATTTTGTGATATAACACTTCATTTACCTCACTTAAAATCCCCTCACTTTGTTCATCTATGATTTTATCTTTAATGTCATAAGCAAATAGTAGTTTGTTTTCTTCATCTAGTTTTATGGCTGTTAAATACTTTTTGATGATGAGTGTTTGCATATTATTTTTTCCTTTGTAATGATTTATTTTTAGTGGCCAAGATAGTGTTCGGTGATACTTGCTCTAAAGTGTTTCATTTCCCAACTAACACCCAGATAAGTTATTACATCTGGTGAAGCCCATAGATATTGAAAAATGGCAAAATAAACTGCTTAAGAACTTTAAACATTTGACAGTACAAAAGTATCGCTCAATTTTTCTTAGCATATTTGATTATGCCGTTAAAAATGAGGTAGTTGAATCAAATCCTATAAGAAAGGTTGAATCACCTAAGACGATTGAAAAAGTCACGATGCACGATGATGAAGAAGATGATATTTTTCCATTTTCAGAAGCTGAGATAAAAACGCTGTTAGAAAAGACAGATGGCTATCTAAAAAACTTTATCATGCTAATGTATGCAAGTGGTATGAGGCCAGGGGAAATAATAGCGTTAAGTTGGACTGATATTGACTTTAATAAAAAGCAAATTAATATTTATAAAACAATTGTAAATGGCGAAATAGGTCCTGTTAAAACTCAATCTAGTAAAAGAAAGATCGATATGCTTCCATTGGCTGAGTTGGCTTTTAAAGAGCAGTATGAAATAACAAGTAATTATGAGTTCGTTTTTATAAGTTCTCAAAAAAAGCCATTTTATTCCCATGACATCATCAATTTAAGGCTAAAAAAGGTTTTAAAAGCAAATAAGATCCAAGTTAGAAAACTGTATAATCTTAGACATACATTTGCTTCACAGCTTATAGCAGCTGGTGAAGATATAACTTGGGTAAGCAAGACATTGGGGCATAAAGATACTCAAACAACTTTGATGTATTACACTAAGTTTATTAAAAAAGGCGAAGACGAAAGACTTGAAAAAATATCCAAAATTGGAGCGAATTTTGGAGCGAATATTTTTGATAGTGGCTCAAAAGCCGATAAATAGGGGAATATAGAGTGAAATTGAGAGTTTATTACGAAGATACTGATTGCGGCGGAATTGTGTACCACTCTGCGTATCTCAATTTTTGTGAAAGAGCTAGGAGTGAGATGTTTTTTGAAAAAGGTTTGAGTCCTGTTTTGCCAAACGGTCATTTTGTGGCAAAAAAGATAGAAGCAGACTATATAAGCAGTGCAAAGCTTGGAGATGAGCTTGAGGTTTTAACAGAACTTCTTGATATTAGAGCGGCTTCATTTGTGCTTTTACAGACTATTTTTAAAGATAACGGAGTGTTATCGGGGCGTAAAAAGATATTTGAGTTAAAAATAACTCTAGCGTATATAACTTTTGAGGGAAGACCTCAAAAAATAGTTAGTGATGTAAAAGAACTTATTGAATCACTTTTCAGTGCTTAGTCTGTAGGGAATAAACCTTGAAACTGAGGGCTGTAGAAGAGTTATTGGGTAAATCATCTGATTGTTTACATTTGGGATGTCATACTCTCGCTTCTCTCCGTTTATGATATATGAAAAATAGTCTATTCCAACGGTTGTTGTATAGTTAATCCAGTCATAAACAATATCGTTTGCCAAAAGAGAGTTTGTCTCGATAAGCACGTCGCTGTTTTGTGTTATTGAGTTTGCAATTATCATATTTTTTCTGTCTTGATACTGCGTCATTGAGAGCAGTAGCGGATTGTAGTTTGTCTGCGTTGAGAGCACGTTAGCAGCGTTTGTGTCATATAGCGTAAGCTGAGAGATTATCATTCCACTCTTAACAATTGGAGTATTTATAAAGAATGAGCCTTCTACAATCTTTTTATTCTCTTTTAGCTGAGCTTCCAAGTTCGTAGTCTGCTGCGGAATTGAAAACTTGACTACTCTTGAACCTTTTGTCTGTTTGAACTTATACTCCTGATATTTTGAGAGCTGTTCGCCTATTTCAGAGTTGTCGTGAAAAATAACAAGCGGAGATACGGACTCTTTTAATAGCAAATCGCTTTGGGCACGATAGTCAATTCCGCCGTAGTACAGATACCCTGACTTCGTCTGTGCATCTTTTTTGTTGATTGTAGGAAAATAGATATTAATCTGAGGGTTGATACTTGAAACTATTTTTTCGCCTGATTGCGTGAAAGGAGCAATCACGAAGTGAAAACCGTCTGCTTTGATTTTCTTTAGCGCTTGTGATATTTCTTCGTAGCTCTCGTCCTCTATTTTATAGCTCTTTAGTTCAAAAGGGCGGTTTTTTGACATGAGATACGCAAATGATGCATTTGTAGTTGTAGCTGCGTATCTAGCAATTTTTTTATATGGAAGAAGCAGTGCGATACGAAGTTTGGTCTCGGTAAAGATAGATTTTATCTCAAACATTGACAAGTACTCGACCCTTGCCTTTTCTAATGCGTTGTTTTCAAGTTCTGAATCGGTATGAGCTAAAAAAGAGAAAATAAAACCGTTGTCGTAATATTCTTTAAGACAATCTTCATCGCAAGGATTTGGGTCTAGGTTAAGTATAGTAGTTTTTGGAAGCGGAATATTTGATATCAAAAAGCTTTGCGAGAAAAGTGCAATTGGCAATAGTAGTGTTAAAAATAGTAGTTTTATCATATACGGCTCTTTATGGTTTTTAGGTCACTAAATGCGATTTTTTTGTCATCCGGATTTCTAAGGAGATGATTTGGATGAAAAATCGGAACAAGCTTATAGCTTTTAAAGTCTATAACATGTCCCCTTACGCTAGCAAAATTATCATCTTCGGACGTAACTTTAGCATAAGCATCTTTACCTAAGGTAACAACCACTTTTGGTTTTACGAATTCTATCTGAGAAAAAAGATAATCTTTGCATGAATCCCATTCAGAGCTTGAGGGCATGTTTGAGTTTAACGGTTTGCATTTTACGGCATGAGTAAAGTAGACATCCTCTATCCTTAAATCAAGCACGTTTTCTATCATATTTTTAAGCAGTTCCCCGCTTCTTCCGCAGTAGTAAGAGGAAGTGCTGTCTTCGCTCATAGAGACCATGTAGTCGATTATCATGACATCGGCGTTTGGATTTCCAAAACCGCTCATGCTTTTGTTTCTTGATTTGCTTAGGTCGCACAAGTGACATGTGGAGATATTTTTTGCCAACTCATCAAGGTTGCGCGGTTTCTCGTTTGAACTTATCTGATTTATCGAAAATGGGTCGCTATATTCGAACCCAAGAGCTTTTAGCCGATATAAGTTCTGCAAAAGAAGTAGATTTTGAAAAGATTTCAATGCCGACCTTTTTCTAAGTATTAATGTTGGCGTGAGTATATTTAAAGTGCGGTTAAAATTTACTTTATATTTTTTGGCTAGAATTAGATAAAGTATTTTTGGAGAACAATTTGAGTATAGAAAATAGTGTGTTAGAAATAAACAGTTTTACATTAACATCCTCAAGAGATGTACAAGAAATACTCTTAAATGTCCAAAATATAGATAAAGAGAATATTTTAATCCACATAGTATCTTTTATACACAACACTGTTTTGGTTCAAACTCTAAAAAATGAGTTAAGCAGTATATTTCCTCAGGCAAAAATTGTTTTACTCAAACATAGCGATAAAACTAAAACCGAATTAACGATATATTCCACAAACAAAGAGATTAATAAAGAAAATCTAGAAAATGAAATACTTCAAGAACTATCTGCACAAACTACACAAAAAGAAACAGCCATAGGAGATTATAGAAATAAACTCTTTAGCAGATACTTTACAGACCATTTGACAAACCTTCCAAATATGTATAAACTCAGAAGTGATTTGGATGATTACAAAAACTTTGCATTAGTTGTATTTAACATAGACAATTTCCAGACAATTAACAATTTTTACGGTTATATGGTTGGAGACTATGTAATTGAAAAAGTTGGAAAATATCTTCAGGAAAAATTGCCTGAACATTATATCTATAAACTTTCAGGCGATGAATTTGCCTTTATTTTAGATGAGGAGATAGGTTTTTATGAGCTCAAAAATTATCTGGATACTCTTTACAAAAAGATAAAAAATATTGTTATTGAGTATCAAAATATCAATATATATGTTGATTTTACACTTGCGTCATCTACAAACAGAGATAATAAAAATATATTTTCAAATGTCTCAATGGCACTTAAATATGCAAAAGAGATAGGTGCAAAATTTTGGATATATGAAGACAGGATGAATTTTGAAAACGAGTATGAGAGAAATCTAAAACTCTCGGCTATTGTTAGAAATGCTGTTGAAAATTTAAAAATTATGCCATACTTTCAAGCTATTGTTGACTCGAAAACATCAAAGATAAAGAAATATGAGTGTTTAGCAAGGTTGATAGATAAAAATGGAAAAATACTATCCCCAACCCTATTTATACCGGTTGCAAAAAAGATAAAAGTTTATAAGATAGTAACAAAAACAATAATCGATAAGTCTTTTGAAGCATTTGAAGACAATGAGTTTGAATTTAGTATAAATCTCTCAATTGATGATATTATGAGCAGTGAAATTTTTAACTTTATAATAGATAAATTAAAAAATTCAAAAGCATCAAAAAGAGTTATTTTTGAACTGCTTGAGTCTGATGCGATTGAAGATTCTAAAAAAGTTGACCGCTTCATCTCTGAAGTAAAGAGATATGGGGCAAAAATAGCAATAGATGATTTTGGCAGCGGATACTCAAATTTTGGATATTTGACTAAAATGAATGTTGACTATATAAAAATAGACGGTTCTTTGGTTCAAAATATTGATGTTGATAAAAATGCACTTTTAGTTGTCGAAACCATCGTTGAA
>Ga0172380_10002679_pt1 | contig 26653 bp, 21 predicted proteins | sample Leawe162metaG_FD_119747 | JGI IMG/M metagenome (GOLD analysis project Ga0172380, IMG submission 119747) | Leachate microbial communities from a municipal landfill in Southern Ontario, Canada - Leachate well 162 metaG | ecosystem: Engineered > Solid waste > Landfill > Unclassified | place...
AGGCTCCGGTATTCCAGCAGCCTCAGTACCAGCAGCAGTACCAGTACCAGGCTCAGTACCAGCAGCCGGTATACCAGCCCCAGCGCCCGGTCTCTTACAACACAACCCCCTACATTACCCTTAGCCAGGCGCCGTACACCGGCCTTGACCTGGGCCCGGTAGGCGAGGCTATGTACTGGGCGTTCCTGGTGCTGTGGTGCCTCGGTGCCGCGTACCTCATAGTCGTCAAGCGCGTCCAGAACAAGCTTGTCGCGTCGCTTAACTCCTTCCTCTTCGGCACGTCGTCTAAGGCCGCTGCGCACACCGCGCACGCACCTAAGGCACACGCTGCCACCTCGGCTACCTTGGTCGAGGAGGGTATAGACCCCTTCATCCAGAGCCAGATCAAGCGCGCCTAACCTAATAGGCCAGAAGTGAGTGCCCCCGCGTAAAACGAAAAAACACCCGAAAGGGTGTTTTTTCGTCACGCGGTTCCGTCGCGTGATATCCCGATAGTTATTGCAATCTTCATGCAGGTTAGCTACTATAACCCCGTTATGAATATCAAATACCTTGTACCCGTACTTGCTCTGGCAGGATTTTTTATAGCACCGTCGGCCGCCCTGGCCATCTGCAACGGGGTAGGCAACTCGTGCGCGTACAACTATGACTACGCAGCCGCATACACCCAGCCCTACAGCCGCACCTCCTACCAGGCCCCGTACACTGCCTACAGCCACCAGCAGCCTCAGTACCAGCAGCAGTATCAGTACAGCCCGTACACCTACCAGCAGCCCTACTCCGGCTATGGCTATGGCTACCAGCAGCCAATGTACTTCCCGGTGTACAACACCACCTTCCCCAATTACTCACAGCAGTATGGCTACGGCAGCTACGGTGGCAACTATGGCGCGATGCAGGGCTGCTACGGTTACCAGTACACGGGCTCGATGCCGTGCTATCTGGGTTACTAAGAGCGGGACTTAATCTCGTCGCTCAGTTTGGTGACAATCTCGTTGATCGGCAGCGCGCCCAGCTTGCCCTCGCGACCCTCTAAGGTTACGGTGCCGGCGGCTACCTCTGCGTCGCCTATCACAAGCAGGTAGGGGACTTTACTTGTCTTTGCTGCGCGTATTTTCTTGCCTAGAGACTCTGCAGAGTAGTCGGCCTCGGCGCGGATGCCCGCCTCCTTTAGGCGCTCCAGAGTGTCTTGAGCAAAGGCGGCGTGCGCCTCGCCAATGGGTATCACAGTAGCCTGCACCGGCGAGAGCCACGTGGGCAGGACGCCGTCGAGGTGCTCGAGCAGCACGGCAACGCAGCGCTCGATAGAGCCGGTAATGGCGGCGTGGATCATGTAAATGCGCTCCTTCTCGCCCTTTTCGTTTATACAGGTGAGGTCAAAGCGGTCTGACATGTTGAGGTCCAGCTGTATGGTGGCCACCTGCCACTCGCGGCCGGCGGCGTTAGTCGCCATAAAGTCGAGCTTGGGGGCGTAGAGCGCCGCCTCGCCCGGGCCTTCAACATAATCCGCGCCGCGCTCCTCGGCCATCTCGCGCAACTGCCGCTCCGCCATGTCCCATATGGCAGGCGTGCCGATGTACTTCTCCGGGTGCGCCGGGTCGCGGAAGCTAAGCCTTACCTTGAGGCTAAAGCCAAAGGTCTTGTAGAAGATATCCACCATGTCCCAGATTTTTAGGAACTCCTCGCGAATCTGTGTGGTGCGGCAAAAGACGTGCGCGTCGTCTTGGGTGATGGACAGCACGCGCGTGAGCCCGCCGAGCTCGCCGGACTGCTCGTCGCGGTAGACCATGGTGGTCTCGGCGTAGCGCTGCGGCATCTCGCGGTAGGAGTGCGGCTTGCGGTCGAATATCTGCGTGTGGTGCGGGCAGTTCATCGGCTTAAGCGCCATCTCGCGGCCGTCGCGCGAGGTGACCTTAAACAGGTCCTCGGCAAACTTCTCCCAGTGGCCCGAGGTGTCGTAGAGCTCGCGCTTGGTGATGTGCGGAATAGTGACGCGCTCGTAGCCGCGGGCCTGGCGCATCTCCCATACGAACCGGTCGAGCTCCTCGCGCACTATGGTGCCCTTTGGGGTCCACAGCGGCAGGCCCGGGCCCACCAGGTCGCTAAAGGTAAACAGGTCGAGCTCCCGGCCGATGATGCGATGGTCGCGGTCTTCCATAATGTACATATACTACATCGATTTTTTGGTTTGGAAAGAGAAACGCGCCGAACCCAGGGTGGGTGTCGGCGCGTCATCGGCAGCGGCTAGAGCGAATCTTTGAGAATCGCCACGCGAACCTGCTCGTCTGTTTCGGTTTGGGCCGGGGGTGCCGGCTTGGAATGTTGGGGAAGTTCTGACCTGTATCCGCCCTGCTGTCTTTCTCGCGCTTCAGCCGCTTGGGCCGCTCGCCTTTTCTGTGACTCTGTCTGCATAGGTTCCTCCATCCCGCTTGTTTGTACTTGGGTACGCTGCTTACTGACAATTGTTATACCACTCAAAAAGTTTCAGGCAAAAGAAAACGCCGCGCCCTGTGGAGAGCGCGGCGGTCTTCATTGCTGCTTTGAGCGGTTGGTAAAATACCTGGCCCGCTCTTCGGGTGTCTCGCCGATACCGAGGTGGCGACCAAACTCGCGGTCTGCTTGAGTTCCAAGCTGCGAAAGGTCGACACCTTGTGTCTCGGACTGAACATCCTCAGGCTGTTCTTTGTCCATGCCCTCTCCAGAACGGTTAAGCTGGAAAGATTATGCTCCCGTTTGGGGTAAAAGTCAACCTCTAGAGGGCTTTGAGGGCCTCGGTTACCACCGAGAACTCGCCGTTGCGATTGGAGACCCGGCCTTTAATGGCGATGCAGGCCTCGGGGCGCAGAATGCTCTTGTACTCCACGTAGCTCTTGGGGAACACCACCGCCTCCACGCTGCCGCTTTTGTCGGCCAGCTTTATAAACGCCATCTGGTCGCCGTTCTTTGTGAGCAGGATGCGCAAATCCTCTATCATGCCGGCTATCACGGTGGTGGTGCCGGGATATGAGCGCTCCTTTATTTGGGCCAGGTTCAGCGGGCGCTTGTCGAGCTTTTCCTTAAACTTGTCCAAGGGGTGTCCGGAGACGTACAGGCCTAGCAATTCCTTTTCCCACACCAGGCGCTGGTCCATAGTGGCGGCCGGGGCGGGCGGGAGCTTTATCTCGCTGTGGCCGGCTACGTCGGCAAACAGGGAGTCGTGCATGTGCTCTGCGGCCGCATCGCGGTGGAACTGCAGCAGCTGCTCTATGTGGGCGAGCATGGCGCCGCGCTCCGCAAAGGAGTCGAGCGCCCCGCACATTATCAAAGACTCCAAGCCCTTCTTGTTGAGACCGTTGTCCGCAACGCGGGTTAAAAAGTCGGAGAGCGATGTAAAGCGGCCGTTCTTCCTCTCGTTAATAATTGAGTCGGCCACGCCGCTGCCAAAGTTTTTAATAGAGTAGAGGCCGAAGCGGATCGAGTCTGTGGCCTGCAGCGATATGCCTTCCTCGCTTCTCGCTGCTTCCGGCTCCGCCGGAATCGCGCTGCGGCGCTGCGGAGGCATATCGCCTCCGGCTCCGCGCTGCGGCGTCATTGCCTGATTCTCGGCGCCCGCCAGTATCACGGTAAAGTCGCCGAACGATTCGTTGATATCGGGTGCCAGCACGGGCACACCCATGCGCTTGCACTCGTTGACCATAATAGAGACCGTGTCCACGTCGCCGGCGTCTGCTGTAAGCACGGCCGCCATGTACTCCACGGGGTAATTGGCCTTCATGTAGGCGGTCTGGTAGGCCACCTTGCCGTAGCTGGCGGCATGCGCCTTGTTAAACCCGTACGCGGCAAACGGCTCGATAAGCTTCCAGAGCCGCTCGGCCAGCTGGGGTTTGAGCTTGCCGTACTCGATAAAGCCCTTGATGAGCTTCTCGCGCTCGGCCTCCATAACCTCGGGGATTTTCTTGCCCATGGCCTTGCGCAGCTTGTCGGCCTCCAGCCAGCTGTAGCCGCCCAAGGTAATAGCGGTTAAGAGCACGTCGTCCTGGTAGACAAGCACGCCGTGGCTAAACTCCAGATACTCCTTCATGCGCGGGTCGGCGTAGCTCACCATGGCAGGGTTATGCTTGCGCTCTATATACTGCGGGATAGTCTCCATCGGGCCCGGTCGGTACAAGGCTACCATCGCGTTAATGTCGTGAATGGTCGAGGGCTTGAGCTCCTTTAAAAAGCGCGTCATGCCCGAGCCGTTGAGCTGGAAGAGGCCCTCTGTCTGTCCGAGCGCCAGCATCTCAAAGGTGCGCGCGTCGTCTACCGGCACGTTCTCTATGTCTATAAGCACGCCGCGCGTCTTCTCCACCAGCTCGACAGAGTGCGCGAGTATAGCGAGGTTTTTAATGCCCAAGAAGTCGAACTTAAGCAGGCCCGCATTGTTCTCGTCTATCGAGTACATGTCGTACTGCGTTATGAGCTTGCCGCCTTTGGGGTCGAGCTGGAGCGGCGTGTAGTCTACGAGTGCCGTCGGCGAGATAACAACGCCCGCGGCGTGCACGCCCACGTGGCGCGCGCAGCCCTCTATCTTTTTGCCGAGCTCGATTATCTCGCGCACCTGCGGGTCCTGTTTATACATTTTGGCGAGCTCCGGGTTCTCGGCTATGGCGCGCTCCAGGGTCATGGGGAAGCCCTGGCTGCCCATAGGAATCTCCTTGGCTATGGCGTCGCCCAGGCCGTAGGGGAGCCCAAGGGCGCGTGCTACGTCGCGCACCACTCCGCGCGCCAGCATGGTGCCAAAGGTGCCTATCTGGGCCACCTTGTCAGCCCCGTACTTTTTCCTTGCGTACTCGATAACCTCGTCGCGCCTGTTGTCGGCGTAGTCCATGTCGATGTCCGGGGCCGAGGGGCGCTCCGGGTTGAGAAAGCGCTCAAACGGCAGTTTGTACGCCAGAGGGTTTACGTTGGTAATGCCGAGCACGTAGGTGGTAAGCGAGCCTGCGACCGAGCCGCGGATGGTGGTGAGTATTTTGTTCTCGCGCGCATACGCCAGGAGGTCCGCTACCACCAGGAAGTAGGACGAGTAGCCCTTCTTGGTAATGATCTCGTACTCGTACTCGATGCGCGTGCGGATCTCATCGGTCTCCTGGATAAAGCGACGCTTGATGCCCTCCTCCACCAGCCGGCGCAGCTCTTGGTCGTAGGTAGCGCCCGCGGGTATATCTATGTCGGGGAAGAACCATTTGCCGAGCTCGAGGTCTACATTGCACTCGGCGGCGATATCAAGGGTCTTTTGCAGAGCAGCCGCGCCGAACTTTTCCTCCATCTCACTTGAGGTGGGGAAGGCAAAGTTATCCTCTTCGTCGTCAATATTCCCGGAGTCTACCGGCCCGCGGTTTTCTATCGCACGCAGGGTCTCCCACGCGCGGCGGTCCTCGCCTTGCAGGTAGTACACCTCGCGCATCGGCACATCGGTATCTTTAGGGTCCAGCGTAATGAGGCCGTCGCCGTGCTCCTCGAGCATTGATGAGGTAACTATAGGGTTGCCGGGGGAGTTGAGGTGCGACTTTGTCACAATCTTGAGCAGGTTCTGGTAGCCTGCGCGGTTCTTGGCATACAGAAGGACGTGCTTGCCGCCCTCCATAACCGACTCCAACCCGATGATGGGCTTAATGCCCGCATCCTTACAGGCCTTGTAAAACTCTATGGCACCGTAGAGGTTGCCGAGGTCCGTTAAGGCAAGCGCCTCGACGCCCTCGGCTTTAGCGTGCGCAACAAGGTCGCCGATTTTGGGCAAAGCGCGCAGCAGCGAGTAGTGCGAGTGGACATGCAAGGGTACAAAGGAGGCTGCCATACAGTGAGTATACGCGCGGGAGGCCCCCTTGATCCACTCCTGATACAATGGCGCTCATGCAGTGGCTTGTTGGCGTAGACGAGGCGGGGCGCGGGCCACTAGCGGGGCCTGTTTCTGTCGGCGTGGTGGCGGTGCCGTACCGGTTTGATATTAAACGCGCGTTCCCGGGTGTGGATGACTCTAAAAAACTCACCGAGGCAGCGCGCGAGGAGATTTACATTGAGGCGCTTACCAGGGCCAGGGCGGGCGACATCAAGCTCTGTGCGCGGCTTGCCGGCGCATTATATATAGACAGGTACGGGATAGTGCGGGCAGTGCGGCGCGGAGTGTGGAGCGGCGTGCGCCACGTGGCCGAACCCGAGAACTCGTTTATAAAACTCGACGGGCTCTTAAAGGCCCCGCCGGAGTACCGGCAGGAAACGATTATAAAAGGCGACAGCCTGGAGCCCGTGATATCGCTGGCCTCGGTGGTGGCCAAGGTGCGGCGCGACAGGCTGATGAAAAAGCTTGCGGCGCAGTACCCGCAGTACGGGTTTGAGGTACATAAAGGCTATGGCACAAGGATGCATCTTGAGGCAATAGGGGAGTTTGGCCTGTGCGGCCTGCATCGGCGCTCATTTTGCCACCTGCACAACTCAATTGACTCTCTTACAAGCCAGGAGTAGGCTTTACGGTTGGTAGTACGCGTAAGTAAAAGTTGCGTAAAACAGTCAGTTTCAACCCAAAGAGAACGAGGGGCAACGTGGCAGTAATAAGAAGAATTCAACAAAAGGAAACGCTCTGTGTGCGGGCAAAATGCCCAAACAATCTCATGATCGACGGGGACCAGGTATGTTGCCTGGCCCTTCGCCCAAAAGAAGAAGTCGAAAAAGTAGTTCCTTCCAGCAGTGCTGTCCCTTGGGGATATGCGCCGTTTGGAGACCGTTGCAAGCTCAACTCCGAGCTTGCCGCCTAGCCGACACCAGCCCCCTCCGTGCCATGCACAGGAGGGGGTTTGTCTTTTTTGCCCCCAGATGCTATATATAGAGCCATGGTAGTCAGGATGAGACACACGAGGGCGCACACGGCTAACCGCCGTTCGCACCATGCCCTTAAGGCCCAGAAGCTCGCCGTTTGCGAGTGCGGCTCCCCGCGTGTGTCGCATCGCGCATGCCCGTCGTGCGGGCGCTACCGCGGCCGTGTCGTTGTCGACATCGCAGCCAAGGCGGCTGCTAAGTCGGCCCGCAAGGCCAAGAAAGAGACCGCCCAGAAGTAGGAGGTACACTAAGAGGTAGGAGTGAGGATTTTCCGAATCTTGACCCGTACTACTTAGCTCGCGCAGGTTCACCCGATTGCTCTTAACATAATGGCCAACAGGCACCTTTCACGCTCAGTCGTTCTGCAGACACTCTTTGAGTGGGACTTCCGACAACTGTCGTCGGAGGCGTGTCTGGAGTCGCTGGCGCGCAACATGGCGGAGTTTACGCCCCAGGGCGCAGACGCGCCGTTTATGGAGGAGTTGCTTAAGGGCACACTCTCGCGCACCACTGACCTCGACCTTATTATCGGCAAGGCCGCTCCGGAGTGGCCTATAGAGCGCATTGCGCCGGTAGACCGCAACGTGCTGAGGCTCGGGCTCTACGAGCTTTTGTTTGCCGACCGCGAAAAGGTCCCCGCCAAGGTGGCTATTAACGAGGCGATAGAGCTGGCCAAGCACTTTGGCGGCGAGCACTCGGGGCGTTTTGTTAACGGTGTGCTAGGAGCGGTGTACAAGGAGCTGGGCGAACCCGGCAAAGACGAGACCTCTAAGAAAAAGAAAGAGGTGCCGTGGGAGGAGATGCCGCAGGAGCGCCTGGTGGGCGCCGTGGTCTACGCACGTAGTGGCAACGAGCTCTACCTGGCGCTGGTGCACGACATCTTTGGCCACTGGACGCTTAGCAAGGGCAAGCTGACCCCGGAGGAAACCCCCGAGGCCGGCGTTGTCCGCAAGATTAAGGAGGAGATTGGCTTAAACATCGAGCCTGAGGTACGCTTGGGCGAGAACGAGTACGTGGCCTCCGACCCTGCAGCGGGCAAGAAGCGCAAGCACGTCATTTACTTCCTGGCTAAGTCGCCGTTTGCAGAGGTAGAGCTGGCCAAGAAGGGCGGGCTCGACGACGCCCGCTGGTTTAAGCTCCAAGATGCGCTTGAGCTCAACTTTTATGAGGACATGCTGCCCATTGTGATGAAGGCGCTCGAGCATCTTGGTGCCGACGCAAAAGGAAAAGCAAAAGTAAAAACTAACTAGATACCGCCATGTCCGCCGACTTTAATACGTTCCAAGAGAAGCTGGGCATCCAGTTTAACGAGCTCGACCTGCTTCGGCAGGCTTTTACGCATCGCTCCTACCTCAACGAGCACCGCGGCGAGGTTAAGGGCCACAACGAGCGCCTGGAGTTTTTGGGCGATGCTGTGCTGGAGCTTATTGCCACACACTTTCTCTACCTTAAGTTCCCCGCGCAGACCGAGGGCGACCTGACCGCCTACCGTGCCGCGCTGGTTAACGCCGTGACCTGCGCCGAGGTGGCACAGGAACTGGGGATGAACGATTACCTGCTCTTGAGCCGCGGCGAGGCCAAGGACACCGGCCGTGCGCGCGGCATACTTATGGCCAACGCGTTTGAGGCGCTGGTGGGCGCAATCTACTTGGACCAAGGGTACGACGCCGCCAAGGCCTTTATAGACAAGTACCTGTTCCCAAAAATAGACAACATCATACAAAAAAAGCTCTGGCTTGATGCCAAAAGCTCACTGCAAGAAAAGATACAGGATGTAGACGGTGTTACGCCGAGCTACGCGGTGCTTAAGGAGTGGGGCCCCGACCACGACAAGCACTTTGTGGTGGGTGTGCACGTTAAGGACAAGCTCCTGGCGCAGGGCGAGGGCAAGTCTAAGCAGGAGGCCGAGCAGGACGCCGCCCGCGCAGCACTCCTCGCCCGCGGGTGGTAAACTGTTTTAAATGCGGCTCAAACAGATAGAGCTATCGGGGTTTAAGTCTTTTGCCAAGAAGACGCCTCTTACCTTTGAGGCGTCCATTACCGCTATTGTGGGCCCCAACGGCTCGGGCAAGAGCAACGTGGCCGAGGCATTCCGCTTTGCCTTGGGCGAGCAGTCTATGAAGAGCATGCGCGGTAAGCGCGGCGAGGACCTTATATGGAACGGCTCGGCACAGGTTCCGCGCGGCGGCAGGGCAAGTGTCAAGCTTGTTTTTGACAACAGCGACCGGACCCTTAACCTCGACTTTGACGAGGTGTCTGTGGAGCGCGTGGTGCACCGCGACGGCGGCAACGACTACCTGCTAAACGGCTCGCAGGTACGCTTACGCGACGTGGCAGAGCTTTTGGCGAGCGCCAACATCGGCGCCTCGGGCCACCATATAATCTCGCAGGGCGAGGCAGACAGGATACTTAGTGCCGGCGTGCGCGAGCGCCGCGAGATGATAGAGGACGCGCTTGGCCTGACCGCCTACCTGTACAAGCGCGAGGAGGCACAGCGCAAGCTGGAGAAGACGGCCGAGAACATGCGCGAGGTCGAGGCTCTGCGGCGCGAGCTGGCCCCGCACCTCAAGTTTTTAAACAACCAGGTAAAAAAGATAGAGGAGGCGCAGACGCTAAGAGACGAGCTGAAAGGGCGCTACCTGGAGTATCTTAAGCGCGAGAGCGTGTACTTAAAGTTTGCCGAGGCGGAGCTGGCAGGCTCCTTGGAGGCGCCCGAGGCCGAGCACAAAGAGCTCAACACACGTGTCGAGCACTTGCGTGCAGACCTCTCAAAGCAGCACGGCGATGACAAAGAGACGCAGGAGCTGATGCGGCTTGAGCGCGAGGGAAGAGCGGCAGCGCAGAGGCGCCAAGAGATTAGCCGCGAGCTGGGCCGCCTAGAGGGCTCTATAGCCGCACACGAGGCTCTGGGAGCTGTAGAGGTGTCTATCCCGGCCTCTGAGGCGCGGGCCTTTGGCGAGAGGGTCCTGGCCGAGCTTGAGCTGCCGTACAACGACCCGGAAGCTTTTAAAAAGCGCGTCTCGGCGCTTATTATATTGACCGGCGAGTTTTTGCGCCGGCTGTCGCGCGATACGGAAAAGAAAGGGGAGAGCGTTGCGGAGCTAAAGGGCAAGAAGGCCGAGCTTGAAGCGGAGCTTAAGTCGCTTAGCGAAGGCGAGGAGACTACCGCAAACGCCATCTCCGCTCTGCGCCGCGCCATAGAGAGCGAGAAGGATGCCTCGCGCGATGCGGAGCGCGAGCTCTTTGCTGCCATGGCCCGCCGCAGCGAGCTGGAGGTAGAGCTGGGCCGCTTACGCTCGCGCCAAGACATTGTGGTGCGCGAGAGGCAGGCCTTAGTGCGCGAGCTGGGCGAGGCGGCCGCGCTTGTGGGCCGCGAGATTGCCGACTACGAGGCCTATGCGCTCGAGGACAGCGACGCCGACGCGGCAGGGGAGGAGCGCTCGGCGCAAGACGAGCGCCGCCGTAAGCTCGAGAGGATGAAGATAAAGCTTGAGGAGTCGGGGCTGGGCCAATCTAGTGATGTCTTAAAGGAGCACCAAGAGACAACCGAGCGCGATGAGTTCTTGGCACGCGAGCTTCAGGATCTCGAGCAAAGCCGCACATCGCTCGAGCATTTGATAGAGGAGCTAACACAGACCTTGGAGGTGCGCTTTGGCGAGGGGATAGAAAAGATAAATAAGGAGTTCGACGCGTTCTTTAAGCTGATGTTTGGCGGCGGCGCGGCCTCGCTCCAGATTGTTAAGGAGAAGAAGCTGCGCCGCGGTGCAGCCGAGCCCGAGGGCGACGAGGAGATTAGCGACGCTGATGCTGAGGTAGAGCAGGGTATAGATCTCACGGTGTCGTTGCCGCACAAGCGGCTCAAGGGGATACAAATGCTCTCGGGTGGCGAGCGCGCGCTAACCTCTATTGCGCTTATATTTGCGATGAGCCAGGTAAACCCGCCGCCGTTTTTAATACTGGACGAGACCGAGGCTGCTCTGGACGAGGCCAATAGCAAGCGCTACGGCGACATGATAGAGACCTTGGCTAAGCACAGCCAGCTTATTGTGATAACCCACAACCGCGAGACCATGAGCCGCGCCGGCATACTCTACGGCATTACGATGGGCTCCGACGGCGGCTCCAAGCTCCTGTCTGTGAAGTTTGACGAAGCGGTAGCCGTAGCCAAGTAAAAATTTGGTGGTATAGTCGGGTTTGAACAGAACCAAGCAGGAGGGTAATTTGAAAGATAGTCAGCAGATTATTGAGAACCCCGAGCAATATGGGGCTTTCATCCGCCACATCGCACGCGAAACCGGCAGGACAGTCGAAGAGGTCCTGAGCTGGCAGCGGCCGTCCTCGCAAGGGAGGGAAAGAACATCACAGGCTCAAAAATCAGGAGGAGATGATGGACAAAGCTATCGGTAAGGCTCAGTGCCAGACGATGCTTCTGCTCGACGCTTCCCGGCAGCCAATTGTGGCGGGAGTGGTCCGTATCGGGAACGAGAACAAGATTGTTGTGGCCCAGGTCTCGGGCGACCAGGTGGTTAGGGTGATACGCCCGAACATCCGTCCCGACCAGCTCGCCAGCAACCCCGCCTTCTCTTGCTGGGAGTTGGCCAGTATGGAGGAAGCAAACAGCGTCGTCCAAGGCAAGACGCCAACGCGCCATCAAAGCTCGCTGGGTACTACCTCGGTCGACGATTTTATGGGAAGGAACTAAAGAGCGAGCAACACCCCGGCCAAAATGGCCGGGGTTGTTTCTTGTCTTGACAAGCTTGAGTTAAATATGTATGTTGTGTCTTGGTAAATCCAAAACGAGGAGGTTCCCATGCGTTCTAAAAACTCTGACTGGCCAGCTTTTGCCCTTGTGGGGGCCATTGGTCTGTACAGCTTCGGAGCCCTGTTCTATGGAGGCTTTGAGAGCAGTCGATTCGCCGTCAACCTTTCAGCAACCGGGGCTCCGCAGGAGTATCAATGGAAGCTTCAGGGCGCTGTTGGTGTCGGCAAGGGTGACGGTCTCATGCCCGTCACATGCAGCCACCAGTGGGTCCGTGGGAGCCACATCTTCCCGGAGCTCCATGCCAACGGCACTTACACCGAGCACATCTTCTACATCCACCTGGGTTGCCAGGTCGACTATCTGCGCTATCCGGGCGGCGCGCGCCAAGCGCGTGTCCTAATGTGGCGCGGGGCTTAGGCGTCGTCCGCCATCAAAGCGTTATGCTTTAACCAGTTCAAAATCGAGGGTGCGGGCTGCCAAGTCCGCACCGATAAGCTTTACACGCACGGCGTCGCCGAGCGTGTATTTTTGTTTATTGCGCTCGCCCACGAGCGCGTACTCTTTCTGGCTGTAGTTATAAAAATCGTCGCCTATCGAGCGCACGCGCACCAGGCCCTCAGCCGCGGACTCCTTCTCCTCTACATAGAGGCCCCAGTCGGTGACACCCGATATCACGCCCTCGAACGTCTCGCCCACGCGGTTCATCAGATACTCCACCTGCTTGTAGCGGATACTCTCGCGCTCGGCGTCTACGGCCTTGGCCTCCTGCTCTGAGGCGAGTATGCACATGCGCTCGAGGCTCTCGTACTCAGCAGCCGAGATCGGCTCGCCACCCAGGTGGGAGGCGAGTATGCGGTGCACGAGCATGTCCGGGTAGCGGCGTATCGGCGAGGTAAAGTGCGTGTAGTACTCGAACGCCAAGCCGAAGTGTCCGATGTTTTTTGTAGTGTATATAGCTTTGGCCATACTACGCAGGGTTGCGGTGCGTATAAGGTGCTCCTCGGGCTTGCCTTTTATCTGCTCGAGCAAACTTTGAATATCTTTGGCGTTTATCTTCTTTTTATTAGAGCCAAACTCGTAGCCTATGGCGCGCACAAAGGTTTGCAGCTCGGCAATGCGGTCTGCTTTGGGCTCGTCGTGGATGCGGTACAAAAAGGCAAAACGGCTCTGGGGCACCTTTTCGGCCAGTTTAGACACGTGCTTTGCAACCTCGCGGTTGGCCAGGAGCATAAACTCCTCAATAAGCCAGTTGGTGTCTATGCGCACCTTGCGTACCACGCGCAAGGGCACACCTGTCTTTTCATCAAGCTCAAACTTAACCTCGTTGTCGCCGAAGTCTATAGCGCCCTCCTGCTGGCGCTGAGTGCGCATCACCTTAGCCAGAGCAAACAGCTGGTTGAGCTCTACCAAGTAGGGCCCGGCCTGCTTGTCTAGCACCTCCTGAGCCTCCTCGTAGGTAAAGCGCTTTTTGGAGTTGATGACCGACTTGGTAAATGTCTTGCTTAGTACCTGCGCGTTTTTGTCCAAGATAAATATTGCGCTAAAGGCCAGGCGGTGCTCGTCGGCTTTAAGCGAGGCGACCCCGCCCGATATCTGGTGGGGGAGCATGGGGATGGTTGCGTCTACGAGGTAGACCGATGTGCCGCGCTGGCGCGCCTCTTTATCCACGGCAGTGCCCGGCGCGCAGTAGTAGCTGGCGTCGGCAATATGCACGCCCACCTCGTACGTCCCGTCTTGCAATGCGCGTATGGAGAGCGCGTCGTCGAAGTCTTTAGCGTCCTTGGGGTCTATGGTCATCACCACAAGGTCGCGCAAGTCTTTGCGCTTGGGCAGCTCGGCCGCAATAATCTCCTTGTGCCGCTTCTCGTAGCTGTCGGCCTCGGCCTCTGCCTCTGCGGGGAAGTCGGTACGGAAGCCCTTCTCCATAACAATCGCGTTCATCTCGGTGCGGTGCTCGCCCGCCTTGCCTATTACCTCTATAACCTCGCCCACAGGGTCTGCCGTGCCGTCAAACGAGACGAGCTTGATGATTACTTTAGAGCCCTCCTCGGCAGGAGTAGTCAGGGTAAATGGGCGGTAGAGCTTTTGGTCGGCGGCAATAGCCACGCCACCCTTAATAGTGGCGACAAACTCTGTCTTGGCGCGCGAGACCACGCGTACCACCTTGCCGGACATGCGGGCGGCCTTGGGGGCCTGGCCGCGGAAGGTACGGGGCTGTACTAGCCCACGCAGCTCCGCCTCGACCTCGTCGCCGTTTAAGGCACCGGCCAGATCGCGTACATCAAACTCTATGTCCTCCTTTTCCTTAGGAGCGCCCTTAACAAACACCTCGCCCTCGGCCAGAGGCCACGGCAAGTAGCCCACACCTTTGCGAGTGACCTGGATGATGCCGGTTATTCTTTTTTTAGGAGCCGGGGACGTACCCTGTGCGGCGTTACTACTGCGAGGCATTAATGGAGGTATCTTAGCGCATTTGTTGACCAAACGCCAGGGGCCTGCTAAAGTAGGGGCCAGCCCCGCAAGGGGGCGTTTTCAAGACAATGGCACTCGTAATCCGACTCACACGTGTAGGCAAGAAAAAGGACGGCTCTTTCCGCGTGGTTGTTATAGACTCCAAGCGCAAGGTGCAGGCCGGCAACTACCTCGAGATGGTAGGCAGCTACGACCCGCGTTTTAATACCTCCGACCTCAAGGCCGACCGCATCAAGCACTGGATCTCTATGGGTGCCAAGCCGTCCGACACGCTCCACAACCTCCTAATTTCTAAGAACATTATCGAGGGCAAGAAGATCAACGTTTTGCCTAAGAAAGTTTTGGCCAAGCCCGAGCCCGTAGCTGAGGCTGCAGCACCTGAGGCTGCTCCTGAAGCTACCGTTGAGGTGCCTGCAGAAGAGACTGTTGCCGAGGCTCCTGCCGCAGAGGCGGTTGAGACTCCTGCAGATGCTCCCGCAGAGGATAACGCAGTTGTAGAGGAAAAGGCGGCAGAGTAAACTAAAGAGGTTAGTTTTTAATCAAATTACATATCCCGTTATGGCTACAGAGAAGGACCAGGAGTTTTTGGAGTTTGTTATTAAGGGCTTGGTAGAGCATCCGGAGGACATCAAGGTTAGCCGCGTGGTAGACGAGATGGGCGTACTTCTCACACTCGACCTCAATGCCGAGGACATGGGCAAGGTGATAGGCCGCTCGGGTAACACCGCCAAGGCCATCCGCACGCTCCTGCGCGTTGTCGGGATGAAGCACAACGCCCGCGTTAACCTCAAGATTAACGAGCCTGTCGGCGGCCAGCGCCACCAAGACTCGGGCGGCACCGCAGCCCAGGGCTGGGACGGCAGCCACGACGCACCGGCCACCCCCGCCATGAAGTCCATAGACGAGGCCATGGGTGATTTGGAGAATCTCTAAGCATCAATTTCAAAAGCCGCCCCAAGGCATGCCCAGGGCGGCTTTTGTTTTTGCCCGTTTCGCGCTACCGTTTAGCTAATGGAACAGAAGATATTGCCTTTTGATTTATACGAGCGCATGCTGAGCGCATTCTCGGGCCATATGGTGGAGTATAAAGGCGTGCTTTATACGACAGCCGAGCATGCGTATCATTGTCAGAAGTACACGGACCCGAAGATAGTCGAAGAGATTAAGAACGCCCGAAGTGCAAAGCTGGCATGGGCCTTGTCTCAAAAGTACAGGCCCCAGATAATGCCCGGTTTTGATGACCGCAAAATTGAAGTCATGGAGGACGTTTGCCGTGCCAAACTCAGCCAGCATGAAGATGTAAAAGAGATATTGCTATGGTCTGAGGGCATGTCTATCATTAAGAACTATCCGGACCCGTTCTGGGGCATCGGCTCAGACGGAGACGGACGAAATGAATTCGGAAAGCTTTGGATACGATTGCGCGAGGAGCTAAGCCAAGGTAATTAGTCTTATGGTGTGGTAAGGTAGAGCCGTTATGAACTTCCACGTAGTCACCCTTTTTCCGGAGGTTATAGAGGCCTATGCGCAGGCGTCTATACTTGGCCGTGCTCAAAAAGAGAGGCTCTTAAAGGTTACAACCCACCAGCTGCGCGACACTGCCGGCAACAAGTGGGGCAAGGTAGACGAGCGGCCTTATGGCGGCGGCCCGGGCATGGTGTTGCGCGCCGAGCCGGTTATAAAGGCCGTGCAGAAAATCATGGGCCGCAAGAAAATGAAGGTCTTGGTGACCTCGGCCGCAGGCAAGCCTCTTACCAATGCGTACGCCAAGAAGCTTTTAAAAGAAAAAGACGTGGTTATTGTGTGCGGGAGGTATGAGGGCATAGACGTGCGCGCCATGAAGGCGCTTAAGGCAGAGGAGGTCTCGGTCGGCCCCTTTATCCTGACAGGCGGCGAGGTGCCGGCATTGGCTATTATTGACTGTGCTGCGCGCCAGATAAAGGGAGTGTTGGGCAAGTTTGAGAGCTTGGAGGAGAGCAGGGTAGCGAGCCACGATATTTATACCCGCCCGGAGGTTTTGAAGGTAAAAGGCAAGAACTATAAAGTGCCCAAGATTCTGCTGTCGGGTCACCGGGCTAATATCGACCTGTGGAAGGAGAAGAAGCGAAGTAACCCAAGTGCATAAAGGGGCTTGAGTAGTTTTATCGGCATGATATAGTGCCGCTTACGTACTATTTTGGTACGAAGAAGATCATTTGGAGGACGCATGTCTGAGGAGCATACTTCTGAGTCCGATTCCACCCAGCGCAAGGCTCGCAAGAATATCACTCCCAAGTACATCAAGCCGGTCCACGTAGCCCCGGCTCTCACTCATCCTGTCGCAATGTCCCCGATCGATTGGACGTTCGTGCGCCAGCATCAGAGCCATCTTCACTCAGTTTAGGAGCAGCAGGGCCAGGCTGATCCCCAAGGCCGCCGGAATCCGGCGGCCTTTTTGCTTGGGTCTATAGGCCTGGGGAGAGGGGTTTGACACATCCCCAAAACCGCCTATACTAGATAGCGAAACCAACGGGCAGGCTCTGAGGGGCCAGATTGAGTATCGAGTGGGGGTTTCGATACGACATAAGTGTTAGGAATAACCTAAAGCTTCATACAGAAGCAGGGGAGCCATTTGGGCGACCCGGATTTTTCGTGTGTTGGCTGTGTGCATATTGTCCTTGACAATATCTCCTGCGCTAGCTCGGAAATAAAAATAGAATTTTTGTTTCTCTCGCTCGCTTGAAGATAACTTGTTGACGCGGTTCGAATGTGCGAATAGCCATTACCAGAAAAACATAGCCTTGGTCCAGTTTGAGCTCTAAAGGTGCCGGTCCCTTTATTAAAGTTCCCTCATTCAAACATCATTATGCGAGAGCAAAAGCACTTCTCCCGGTTCCGCGCCCCCCGCGTAGACACCCCGAACCTGGTAGAGGCTCAGAGCGACTCCTACAACTGGCTCATGGACAAGGGCGTCCGCGAGACCTTTAAGGAGTTCACCCCTATAAAGGACTACTCCGGCAAGAAGTTCGACCTCGAGTTTCTCAAGATCGAGCTCGGCGAGCCGAAGGTGGATGAGCACTATGCTAAGGCGCAAAAACTGACGCTGGATATCCCCGTGCGCGCCACGGTCAAGCTCATCAACAAGGTTGCCGGCACGGAGAAGGAGCAGGAGATATTCCTCGCCGACCTGCCGCTAATGACCACGCACGGCACCTTTGTCATAAACGGCGTCGAGCGCGTTATCGTGCCGCAGCTCGCGCGCTCCTACGGCGTCTTCTTTACCGCCGAGGAGGTTAAGGGCAAGCGCCACTTTGGCGCCAAGCTCATACCGCAGCGCGGTGCGTGGATAGAGATGGAGGCCGAGGCCGCCGGCGACATTAACGTGCGCATAGACCGCAAGCGCAAGTTCCCCGCGGTTTCTTTGCTGCGCGTTATGGGCGCCCACACCGATGCCGACCTCAAGAAGCTCTTTGCGGGCCACGACCTCGCCCAGGCTTGGATAGAGGCCGCAATAGAGAAGGACCCGGCCAAGGCTGTTGAGGACTCCTATATCGAGATCCACAAGCGCCTGCGCGACGGCGACCTGGCCACCGCCAAGAACGCCGAGGAGTACATCAACTCTATATTTAGCGAGGAGCGCTACGACCTCTCCCGCGTGGGCCGCTACCGCTTTAACCAGCGCTTTGGCAAGTCGCTCGACGAGAAGGACCTGACACGCAAGACGCTCTCGCTGGAGGACCTTGCAACCGTTATCAAGCACCTGCTTACGCTCGAGAACGACCCGGAGGCGCTCGAGGACAATATTGACCACCTGGGTAGCCGCCGCGTGCGCTACGTGGGCGAGATGCTCCAGTCGCGCCTGCGCGTGGGCCTCACGCACATGAAGCGCAATATTCAGGACCGCATGTCCACTATTGATGCCGAGGCCACTATGCCCCAGCAGTTCGTAAACCCGCGCCCGCTCCAGGCCCGCATCAAGGAATTTTTTACCACCAACCAGCTGTCGCAGTTCATGCAGCAGAACAACGCTCTGGAGGAGCTCGAGCACCTGCGCACGCTCTCGGCGCTCGGCCCCGGCGGGCTTACCCGCGAGCGCGCGGGCTTCGAGGTGCGCGACGTGCACCCGAGCCACTACGGCCGCCTCTGCCCCATACACACTCCTGAAGGCCCCAACATCGGCCTTATTCTCAGGCTCTCAACCTTTGCGCGGCTCAACGAGTTCGGCATGATAGAGACTCCGTACGCCAAGGTGGTCAAGGGCAAGGTTACAGACGAGATCGTCTACCTTAACGCCGCCGAGGAGGAGGGCGTGGCTATTGCCCACGGCGCAACTGTTGTAGACGACTCCGGCCGCATTAAGGAGGACATGCTTGAGGTGCGCCAGGGCCAGGGCCCGGCACGCGTCGCGCGCGACGAGGTCAACTATATAGACGTGGCGCCCGAGCAGCCGTTCTCTATCGCTACCTCCATGATCCCGTTCCTGGAGCACGACGACGCCAACCGCTCGCTCATGGGTTCAAACATGCAGAAGCAGGCTACCCCGGTACTCGTTCCGGAGGCCCCCTTGGTTGCAACAGGCATGGAGGAGCGCGCCGCTAAGGACACCGGCCGCCTCATTTACGCTAAAGAGGCCGGTGTCGTTACCGAGGCCGACGGCAAGCGCGTCAAGGTTAAGAACGAAAAGGGCAAAGAAGTAGAGTACCCGTTTGTTAACTTTGTGCGCACCAACGGCTTTACCAGCCTCCACAACCGCCCGGCGGTCTCCGTGGGCACCAAGGTTAAGAAGGGCGACCTCCTGGCCGACATCTCATCCTCCGACCAGGGCCAGCTTGCTCTGGGCCAGAACGCGCTCGTCGCGTTTATGTGCTGGAGCGGTGCCAACTACGAGGACGCCATTATCATCTCCGAGCGCCTCGTTAAGGACTCCAAGTTCTCCTCCGTACATATAGAGGAGTTTGTCTGCAACGTGCGCGACACCAAGCTCGGGCCCGAGGAGACCACTCACGACATCCCCAACGTTTCTGAAACAAAACTCCGCAACCTCGACGAGGACGGTGTTGTGCGCGTCGGCTCCGAGGTGCGCCCCGGCGACATCTTGGTAGGCAAGATCACCCCCAAGGGCGAGACACAGCTCACCCCTGAGGAGCGCCTCTTGCGCTCGATATTCGGCGACAAGGCGCGCGACGTTAAGGACTCGTCTTTGCGCATGGAGAACGGCAAGCGCGGCCGCATCATCGGCGTCAAGGTGTTCTCGCGCGAGGCGGGCCACCAGCTGGAGTCCGGCATCATCAAGCGCATCCATATCGAGATTGCGCAGCTGCGCACCGTGTCCGTAGGCGACAAGCTTGCGGGCCGCCACGGCAACAAGGGCGTTATTTCGCGCATCTTGCCGGAGGAGGACATGCCCTACATGGAGGACGGCCGCCCGGTAGACGTTATTTTGACCCCTCTCGGCGTTCCCTCCCGTATGAACCTCGGCCAGATACTCGAGCTCCACTTGGGGTTGGCCGCTAACACACTTAACTACCAGGCAATCTGCCCGCCGTTTGCGGGTGCCACCGAGGAGGAGATCCGTGCCGAACTAAAGAAGGCCGGCCACAACGAGAACGGCAAGATGAAGCTCTACGACGGCCGCACCGGCGAGGCGTTCGAGCAGGACATTGCAGTGGGCTACATGTATATCCTCAAGCTCCATCACATGGTGGAGGACAAGATCCACATGCGCTCCATTGGGCCGTACTCGCTTATTACCCAGCAGCCTTTGGGCGGCAAGGCACAGGGCGGCGGCCAGCGCTTCGGCGAAATGGAAGTCTGGGCGCTTTTGGGCTACGGCGCCGCATACACGCTGCGCGAGATGCTCACTATTAAGTCAGACGACATCCAGGGCCGCTCCGCCGCATTCGACTCTATTGTCCGCGGCGAGCGCATCACTCACCACTTTGCTCCCGCATCATTTAACGTGCTCTTGCACACCCTGCGCGGCCTCGCACTCGATGTCGAGCTTATGCGCAATGGTGCTCCGGTAGGCGGCTCTCGCAAGACTCCGGGCGCCGAGGCCTCCGACTTTGACGCGGTGCGCATCCGCCCCGCCTCTCCCGAGCGTATCTTGGAGTGGTCTCATGGCGAGGTTACCAAGCCCGAGACGATCAACTACCGCACCCAGCGCCCCGAGAAGAACTCGCTCTTTGACGAGAAGATCTTCGGCCCGGAGCGCGACTACGAGTGCTACTGCGGCAAGTACCGCGGCATCCGCTACAAGGGCATCGTCTGCGAGAAGTGCGGCGTCGAGATTACGCGCGCCATTGTGCGCCGCGAGCGCATGGGCCATGTAGACCTGGCCGTGCCGGTGGCGCACGTCTGGTTCCTGCGCGCCATCCCCAGCCGCCTCGCCATGGTCCTCGGGATCTCCGGCGGCGAGCTCGAGAAGGTAGTCTACTTTGCGGGCTACATAGTCAACACCATCCACGAGAAGGAGAAGGCCCGCGTCACGGCCGAGCTCGAGGCCGAGTACAAGCAGAAGATGAAGAATCTCCAGGACGAGAAGTCTAAGGAGAAGATGAAGGAGCTCTTCTTGGAGGCCAAGAAGGACATCGAGAGTCTGCACATAGGAGCAGTGCTCGATGAGCCCAAGTACCACCGCTTTGCCATCAAGTACGGCGCAATATTCGAGGCGGGCATCGGCGCCGAGGCCATATACAACCTCTGCAAGCAGCTCGACCTCAAGGTACTCATCAAGGAAATTGAGGAGGCTCTGGTAGACGCCGGCGCAGCCGAGCGCGAGAAGCTGGGCAAGCGCCTGTCTATTGTGCGCGGCATGGTGCGCTCCGGTGTGCGCCCCGAGTGGATGTTCCTCACCCGCATCCCGGTTATCCCTCCCGGCCTGCGCCCCATGGTGGCGCTGGAGGGCGGCCGCCACGCAACATCCGACGTCAACGACCTGTACCGCCGCGTCATCAACCGCAACAACCGCCTCAAGAAGCTCATCGAGATCCACGCGCCGGATGTTATTTTGCGCAACGAGAAGCGCATCTTGCAGGAGGCAATTGACGCTCTTGTAGACAACTCCATCCGCCACGGCGGCGCCGCATACTCTGCCACGACCCAGGCACGCACCCGTCCGCTCAAGTCGCTTAGCGACAACCTCAAGGGCAAGCACGGCCTCTTCCGCCAGAACCTCCTGGGCAAGCGCGTAGACTACTCGGGCCGCTCGGTTATCGTCGTTGGCCCGGAGCTCAAGCTCAACCAGTGCGGTCTGCCTAAGCACATGGCTCTGGAGCTCTTCCGCCCGTTTGTCATAGGCAAGCTGCTCGAGAAGGAGCTCGCTTACAACATCCGCGGCGCCGGCCGTCTCATAGACGAGGGCGTACCGGAGGTATGGGCAATACTCGAGGATGTTATCCGCGACAAGTACGTGCTGCTTAACCGCGCGCCTACTCTGCACCGCCTCGGTATACAGGCGTTCCAGCCGATACTTATCGAGGGTAACGCTATACAGCTGCACCCGATGGTCTGCCCGGCGTTTAACGCCGACTTCGACGGCGACCAGATGGCGGTACACGTGCCGCTCTCGCCCGAGGCTCAGGCCGAGGCGCGCGAGATCATGGCCGCTTCCAAGAACATACTCAAGCCGGGCAACGCAGAGCCGGTGGTGGCATCCAAGCTGCTCGACATCCTCTTGGGCGCCTACTGGATGACCAAGGAGGTAGACGGCATGAAGGGCGAGGCCTTGGCATTCCCGTCTCCTAATGCCGCAATCTTGGCCTACGACTACGGCCAGGTCGGCTTCCAGGCCAAGATAAAGGTGCTCCCCTCAGACAAGGAGAAGTACGCGCAGTTCGGCGGCTCGCTCTTTGAGACGACCGTGGGCCGCTTGCTCTTCAACACCGTCTTCCCGTCGGACTACCCATACATCAACTACAGCATAGACAAGAAGGGTCTCGCCAAGCTTGTTAACGATCTCATAACCCGCTACGGGCTCGAGAAGATTCCGGAGATTATGGATCGCATCAAGACCTTCGGCTTCCGCTACGTTACGCAGTCGGGCATCACCTGGTCTCTGGACGACATCCGCATCCCGCCCGAAAAGCAGAGCATAGTTGATGAGGCTCAGAAGAAGTCCCAAGAGATTGTGCGCCACTGGCAGGACGGCCTGCTCTCGGAGGAGGAGCGCTACCACATGAACCTCGAGATCTGGCACGACGCAAAGTCGCAGGTCGAGAAGCTTATCCCGGCCAGCCTGCCGCGCAACGGCTCTGTCGAGGACATGCTCCGCTCCGGTGCTCGCGGGTCCCCGGCCCAGCTCACGCAGATGGCCGGTATGAAGGGTCTTATTGCCTCCCCCTCGGGCGAGACGCTTGAGCTCCCTGTTACCAAGTCTATGAAGGAGGGTCTAAGCCCGATAGAGTACTTCATCACCACGCACGGCTCGCGCTCCGGCTTGGCTGCCACGGCGCTCTCAACCGCCAAGGCCGGCTACCTTACGCGCCGCCTGTTCGACGTCGCACAGGACATCGTTGTCACCATGGAGGAGTGCGGCACCAAGGAGGGCATTGTTGTCCAGCGCGAGTCCGCCTCCGGCATCGGTACGTTCTTGGCTAAGAACATCGAGGGCCGCTTCCTGGCCCAGGATATCGAAGTTGACGGCAAGACCGAGTACAAGAAGGGTCACTTCGTCACCCAGGCAGACGCCAAGCGCATCGAGGATATGGGCACGCAGTCCGTATACGTGCGCTCGCCGATAGGCTGCAGGGCGGAGCGCGGCATCTGCGCCTCGTGCTACGGCGCCGACTTGGGCAACATGAAGCCGGTGGCGCTCGGCGAGGCCGTAGGCACCATTGCCGCACAGGCAATCGGCGAGCCGGGCACCCAGCTCACCATGAACGTCAAGCACGCCGGCGGCGCAGCCAGCCAGGGCGGCGACGTAACCCAGGGCTTGCCGCGCGTCGAGGAGATCTTTGAGCGCCGCGCTCCGCGCAACCCTGCCACTGTGGCATCGGTATCGGGCGAGGTGCTGGAGATCAAGGACGACGGCAAGGACAAGGTCATCATCGTAACCCCGGACCTCGAGTACAAGAGCAAGACCAAGAAGGGCAGCGAGGTTATGGAGTACGAGCTCGCACCGCGCCGCGTGCCGGTGGTTAAGGTGGGCGACAAGATAGTAAAGGGCCAGCTTATTACCGACGGCTCCGCCGACCTTACCGAGCTCTTCAAGTACGCGGGCAAGGACAAGACGCAGGAGTACATGATCACCGAGGTTATCAAGATCTACGAGCTCCAGGGCGCGTCAATCTCGGTCAAGCACCTTGAGGTCATCATCCGCCAGATGTTCAGCCGCGTTAAGATATCGAACTCCGGCGCAACCGAGCTCTCTGTGGGCGACGTTATGTCGCAGATGGACTTCGACGCGGTCAATGTGGCGCCCAAGGCGGCAGGCGACGAGCCTGCCAAGGCAGACGGCCTTGTCATGGGCATCCTCGACGTCTCTCTGTCTCGCGCATCCTTCCTCTCTGCCGCATCCTTCCAGAACACGACGCGCATGCTCATCAAGGCGTCTATGTACGGCAGCGTGGACAAGCTCGAGGGCCTCAAGGAGAACGTCATCATCGGTCGGCTCATCCCTGCCGGCACGGGCTTCAAGGGCTCTCCTAAGGAGAAGCTGGTCAACCGCTACGCTCCCAGCGCGGAGCAGGCAGCCGAGGACAAAGTCCGCGTCTCGTAAAAACTAAAATTATTACAAAACAAAAAGCCCGAACCTGCCAAGGTCTCGGGCTTTTTGCTTAGAGAGAGTAGACTACAGGTACGTATGGATACTGAGGTGCAGCAAATAAAGGACCGGATCAATATTGCTGAGGTTATTGGGCAGTATGTCCAGCTTAAGCGGGCGGGGAGGAACTTCTCGGGCAAGTGCCCCTTCCACAACGAACGTACCCCGAGCTTTATGGTCTCGCCGGAGCGCGGCACCTATATATGCTTTGGCTGCGGCGAGAAGGGCGACGTCTTTAGCTTTGTCCAGAAGATGGACGGCACCGACTTCCCCACAGTGCTCAAACAGCTTGCGGAGAAGGCGGGAGTAAAGCTCACGCCTAGAGTGCGCAACCCCCAGGCGGCCGAAGAAAGGGAGCAGGAAAAAGAGAAGGAGGAAAAGCTCCGCGAGGTCTGCGAAGAGGCCGTTGCATTTTATGAGGCAGAGCTGCAAAAGCGCTCAGATGTCTTGGACTACCTAAAAACACGCGGTGTTGCGGATGAGAGTATTAAAGCCTGGCGGCTGGGCTACGCGCCCGCCGCGTGGGAGCCTCTGTGTAAGCACTTGGTGGCAAAGGGCTTTGGCCACCCCGACATTGTCGAGGCCGGCTTCGCCATCCGCTCGGAAAAACGCCAAGGAGAGATATTTGACCGCTTTCGCGGCCGCATCATGTTCCCCATATTCGACGCCGGCGGGGCGCCTATTGCGGTCTCGGGCCGATTTTTTGAGAAGATTGCGGGCCAGTCGGGTGATGTGGAGCCCGCTAAGTACGTAAACAGTCCCGAGACGTTGCTGTTTAAGAAGTCCAAGGTCTTGTATGGGCTTGATAAGGCTCGCGTGGCGATACGACGCGCCGACTGTATCCTCTTGGTTGAGGGCCAGTTCGACCTCGTGCTTTCCCACCAGTCGGGCCTGCCGTTTGCGGTGGCGCTCTCGGGCACTGCTCTTACCCAAGAGCACCTCTCGCTCTTAGGCCGGCTCTCTAAGCGCCTCATTTTGGCGCTAGATGCCGATGTGGCCGGGGTGCGTAGCGGACTTAAGTCTGCCTTAATGGCTATACAAGCCGGGTTTGATGTTAAGGTGCCGGCGTTTGCCGCGGGGCAAGACCCGGCCGATGTCGCCCGAGAGAACCCGGAGCTCCTCAAGGCCGCAATACGCACCAGCCGCAGCGCGGTAGAGTTCTTTTTAGACGCGCTGCGCCCGGGCACCTTAGACGCGCGGGCGTACCAAAAGGCTGTCGAGGCGCAGGTACTGCCGCTGGTTGCGGCCATAGAAAGCAATATCGAGCGGGAGCACTTTATACGCATTATCGCGCAGCGCCTCGGCGTGCCGGAGGCGGCGGTGCGTGCGGAGGTTGCCAAGAGGCCCACGCTGCCGGCTGCCGCTTCACCAACCCTTCATCAGCCGGCAGCACAATTGAGCAGCGACCCTCTGGGGCAGCTGAGCGCAATTGATAAAAAGGCGGCTATGCTTTTGTTTAGCTTTGGCAAGGACTCAGACGTTAGGGAGCGGCTCGAGAGTCTTTTGGGGCTTGAGCGCATGAGCAGGCTCGAGCAGGAGCTCGAGCTCTTGGCAGAGGCATTACGCTTTAGGTTTGAGGCGGAGGTGGGGGAGCACAGCAGCGAGGCGACCATAGCCGCCGATATGCTCCAAGACATTGAGCGCGAGGTGGGCCGGGAGCGCCTGCGGCACAAGTTTCTGCGCTAGCCGGGGTCTCCCATTTTTAGGGCAAGTGTGTTATATTAATGAAAATGGCGAAAAAGAAGGCGAAGAAAAAGGCCCCTCTTAAGAAAGCGGGGTCAAAGGCCAAGAACTTTAAAAAGGCGGCTGCCGCCCGCAGGGCCAAGCTCGCACCCAAGAAAAAGGCGGCCAAAAAGGCCGCCCCGGTTAAGTCGCCAGTCATGAGCCCCAAGGCGGCCAAAAAGGCCGAGGAGCAGGGCAAGAAGGCCGAGAGCCTTATGGTGCGCGGCCGCCAGCGCGGCTTTGTTACCTACGACGAGATACTGAAAAGCTTCCCCCAGGTAGAGGAGGACGTAATGTTCCTCGAGGACCTTTATGAGAAGTTTAGCACCGCGGGCATCGATGTATTGGAGGGCGGCGGCTTACTAGAGATTGCCGAGGAGCCGGTGGAGAAGGGCTACTCGCGCAGCGACTCCTCGTACGACTCTATACAGATGTACTTGCGCGAGATAGGCAAGTACCCCCTGCTTAACGCTCAGAGCGAGCGCGACCTGGCCAAGCGCATCATGGACGGCGACGAGGAGGCGCGCAACCTGCTTGCACGCGCCAACCTGCGCCTCGTTGTCTCTATTGCCAAGAAGTACGTGGGCCGCAGCCCGGACCTCACACTGCTCGACCTTATACAGGAGGGCAACATCGGCCTCTTTAAGGCGGTGGACAAGTTTGACTGGACAAAGGGCTTTAAGTTCTCGACCTACGCCACCTGGTGGATACGCCAAGCTATTACGCGCGCCCTGGCCGACCAGAGCCGCACCATCCGCATCCCGGTGCACATGGTTGAGACCATTGCCAAGTACAAGCAGGTATCGCGCCGCCTGAGCCAGGACCTGGGCCGCGACCCTCTGGCCGAGGAGATTGCGCTTGAGATGGGCGTTGATGTAGACAAAATCTACCAGATAGAAAAGATAGACCAAGACACCGTGTCGCTTGAGAGCCCGGTGGGCTCAGACGACGACGACGGCAAGTCGGTCTTAGGCGATTTTATAAAAGACGACAAGATACTTGGCCCCGACCAGGAGGTATCGCGCCGCATACTGGGCGACCAGCTTAAGGAGATCCTCGACGAGCTCTCGCCTAAGGAGCGCGAGATACTCAAGCTGCGCCACGGCCTGGAGGACGGCATCTAC
>Ga0172380_10002680_pt1 | contig 26651 bp, 32 predicted proteins | sample Leawe162metaG_FD_119747 | JGI IMG/M metagenome (GOLD analysis project Ga0172380, IMG submission 119747) | Leachate microbial communities from a municipal landfill in Southern Ontario, Canada - Leachate well 162 metaG | ecosystem: Engineered > Solid waste > Landfill > Unclassified | place...
CCGGATGGCTGGCTTTTGATGATGGATTCGAGGCCGCAGACGACGAAGAGAGGGATCTACTCGAACTCTGGCGGAAGATGTCAGACGACGAACGAACCAATTTCCTGAATGTATTCAAAGCCATTACAGTCGGCAAAGCGGCGTTAAAGAAGACGGGCAAACGGACTAAGTCCGCGCCGCCAATTTCACCTTCGCCTTCTCCCGAGCTTCAGCAATCTTCTCAGCTACTTGCCGAGGTGACAGAAGTTCAGAAAGTCCTTGCGGATCTGCTAGAACACGAATCTGTACTCGCTGTAGGGACGAAGGCCCAGATTTCGGTGAAGAACGCCTCCACTCTGTTAGATCGTCTAGCCTCTGCTCTACTGTCAAAACAGCGAGCGGATTCACAAAAGGATTCCGGCGCATTTTCGCCAGCAAAAGGCCGAGCTCGCGCGAAACAACTTTCGGGTCATACTCAAGCTGATCTGCCATTGGACGCGCCCCCCGACGCCGACTGACGTGTTCATATTACAGGGAGCAAAAATAAGCATAAAAGGAGTCAAGTCAAAATGAATTCCTTCCGATACATGCCCCTTTTAGTGCTCGTGTTCGCACTGAATACCGTCTTCGCCAGCGAACTGACCGACAAAGCCGTCGCTCAATTCAAGGAAGCCGCCAAGGCCGACACGGATGTGAGCCGCGCGAAGTGGAATTTCTTTGAGGATGGCGAAATGCGCGCGACAGTCGCGATCACGCTGCGCAACGAAACCAACCGCACCGCAGCCGCGCTGAAGTTCCTGGAAGCGCGCGTCAAGCCCGCCATCCCGGAGAAGGACTGGGAACTGCTAAAGGACCGCATTGAACGCGCCGGGGCAGCCGCCGCCAGCAACAGCCCGCCGCCGCCCGGCGACACCCACGGGCAGGCGTTCCGCTACAGCACCGAAGCCGGCATGCAGATGGAACGGCTCTGGGTCCGCTTCAAAAGCCCGCGCGCATCGGCCGACGAACTGCGTCGCAAAGCCGAAATGCAAGCCCACGTCCGCGAAGCCGAAGGCCGCGCGAAAGCCGCGGACAAACCGCGCGCGCCGGCTCGAACAGGGGAATAGTTCATCATGGAACTATTCCCCATCATATGGATTCTCTCGATTGTTTGGGTCTGGTACGACACCGATCAGCTCAACAAGGCTGGCGGCCGCGTCAGCACCGGCGGCTGGATCCTTTTTGTGGCGCTTCTATGGATTATCGGCCTTCCCGTGTGGTGTCTGACGCGCGGGACACACTGGGCCAAAGTCAGAGAAAAACAAGAGCGCGAGAAAAAACGCGATCGCGAAGTGCGCTTCAACTGTCCCGAATGCGGAGAGTCCATCGCATCCACCGCGAAGCATTGCAGATTCTGCAACGCGGTGATCGCTGATAATGACCGGCCACGCAAGCGAGAGTTGCGCAAGAAATAGCTAGTTCACTTCGCCCACAGCCTTGCCGCGCGTGCGCAGCGGATTGATTTCGAACTCCGTTTCGACCGGGATCTGCAGGATCTTGCCGCCCGCCTCAATGCGTAGCGGAACGTCGACCAGCGCTTCGTCCTCCGCGCCGGCGCTCTCAAGATCGGCCGCAACACTGGCCCTGCGCGCACGCAGGTTGATCTCCACCGTACCCACCGGCAATCGGCGCAGATTGGCTTTCACCGTCCAGCCCGGAGCGCGCAGCCGCTTGTCGAGCTGCGCTTCGAACCGCTTGCCGGCGAACGTGAGCGCCAGCGTCGAACCTTCCGCGATCGCGACGTCGCCGAGATTCACGCGCGCGAAAATGTTCAGCGTGTCGCGGGCTTCTTTCGTCGGGAAGAACGTTGAGGTGATTCGAACCTCGCCGTTGAACGTAGCAGCTTCTTCTTGCGTGAGGACTTCGAGCTGGCGCGTGAGCGTCTGCCGCAGTCCTTCGGCATCCGTGACAGTCAGCGCGACGGTGTAGATCCCGATGGCGCTATAGACCTTGCTTACGATTGCGTTGACGGCCGTCGGCGATCCGTCTCCAAAGTCCCATTGGTAAGCCGCGAGCGCATTCTGCGGATCGGTGCTGGCAGTTGCGTCGAACGTGATCGGCAACCCAACGAACGCGACGACGTCGGATGTCAGGATGCGCGGTACGGGAAGCCGATCGACGCCGGAGACGGTGATTGTGAGAGCCGCACTGACGCTGTCGAAACCGTCGTTCACCGTGACAGTAGCCGTGTATGTGCCAGCCGCACCATACGAGTGCGTCACGGCAGCGCCAACGCCAGTGGAACCATCGCCAAAGTCCCAGGCGTACATGAGCGGATGCCCGTCAGCATCCGTAGCAGCGGCTAAGAAGGATGTCGAATCGCCTGGAACAATAATCAAGGGCGATGCCGAGGCAGAAAGCACTGGGATTGAATTGGGCGAAACAAACTGGACGCGAACCCGTACGAGTTCGGAGTCGTCGGCAGCATCCAGGAAAGAAAAGACCGCGTCATCAGTACCAACAAATCCCACTGGCCGACGATAGGTTAAATCCAATTCTGGAATCAAACGATCAAAGAACGTAAGCGAACCCTGCGGGGCCGCCTGCAGCACCCATTTCATTCCGTTCGGAAAAAACAGCGGCTTATCCAACGCATTGTTGTAGCTGATGAAATCAGCCACCGGCATCGATGCGGGGTTGAATGGAGCCGTCGCAACATCGGAGTAAGAAAGCCCACCAAACTTCTGTATGACCGCCGATTGAAGTTCAACGCCAGCTCCGTCGAACTTTCGTATAACGCGGTATAGCGGTTCGGCAATCTGCTCGCCTCGATTGAAGTTTGCGCCAGCCACGCGAAAACGCTGAGCGTCTGCCAACACACTGACCTGTTGAATTTCTTCAGCGGCCAGTACGGAGAGTGAGAGTAGAAAAATGAATGCGTACCGCATAGCAGCGTCCCCCAGAGCCTCGACACCCTGAACGCTACATCGGGAAAAGGTAAAAAATAGTATAAAGTGGCGCGAAATTTATAACGGTCAGGAGAGTGCAGGCGTCTGCGAAGTTCCTTCCGGTTGCGCAGTTTTCCTAGCGATCCAATCCGACTTCACTTCAAAGGTATGCGATACTGTCGGCAGAAAACCCGAATTGTCTTTTTCGATCTTAGTGACGACGTGTTCAACTCCGTCGATCAGCACTGTTTGAAACATTTTTAATTCAAAGCTATTTTCCATCGCTAAATCCTCGTTCGCAGCTTCAGATACTCCAATGTTTGCTGAGTTTTTTTCGTTCGATCCGACTCCGTTAAAGTAGGAGATTGGAGATGGCGAAGCGCTGCTGCCAGTTGTTCGTCCGATGGGAGGAATGCTTCTTTCAATTCCAACATCGGGATGGGCTCTGGTTTTGAACTTCCCATCATGCGATTGCTCTCCGCGAATTTTTCTACACGCCTTTTCCAAATTGACCAGACAAATCTCAAATCGACGTACCGCGCGGGTCAACCTCCGCCGGCAGGATTGCGGCGTAGTGTTCCTTAATCGTCTCGATCGTGTCGCCCAGCAGCGCCGCCACTTCCTCCACACTATGTCCCTCGCGCAGCAGGATCGAGCCGCACGTGCGGCGGCCTGTGCGACAGTCGAGCTTGAACGGCATACCGCCGACTGCCTGCAGTGCGTTACGATATTTCGTGTCGAAATACCGCTCGCTTGTCCAGGGCTTAAGGTTGGTTTTGTTGTAGCGCGAGAACGGCTGCGGGAAAACGACCGGGCAACTCTTCAAGCGCGTCTTGATCAGCTCCAGGATTTTCTCCGGCACAGAGATCGTGCGCGTGCCCGTTTTCAACGTCAGATGCTTCAGCGGCGAGAGCGTCAGCATATTGCCCTTCAGGTCGGATTTCTTCAGCGTGATCAATTCGTCCGGCCGTAAGCCGATCCCCACTTGCACGCGCCAACAATCCGAAAAATACTCCGGCAACGCCTTCGCCACGATCCGCGCTTCGCCGATGTCTAACCACTCGATCGGCTTTCGATCGCGTCGGACCTCGTGCTTCTTCGGCGCGGGGATTAACTTTCGATCGATGGAGAGCCCCGACTCGGTCAACATTTTTAATACATAGCGCCGGTACTGCTGACGCCCGCCGGCCTTCGCACCCAGCCCGCGAAGCCACGACTCAATCTCCTTCTCCTGGCCCTCCAGCCGATCGATACGCGTATCGCCTTTGAACTTGTCGACGAACGCGTCCAGCATCCAGCCGACGTTCTTGGCGTGGTGCTTGTCGCGGCCTTTGTATTTTTCCTTCCAATCCCCGCACGCCACCGCAAGCGACGGCCACGGCCCCACGCGGATCTTTCGGCCAGTGGACTGCTCCAACTGCTTCTTCACGCTGATCAGTTCTGCGTGGGTTTGCGTAAGCTCGTCCCGGAGAAGGGCGTTTTCGCTACGCAGCAGGGCCACTTCGGCGGGATTAGCTTCCTTCTCACCTGGCGCGGCCTCCTCTGGCGTATCGCAGTGCTTAAGCCAGTGCGATCGCACGTCGGGATCGATACTCTTCGGCGGCAGCCGCCAGGCATCGGGATCGAGCCAGACAGTATTGAGTTCGGCCAAACGCGTGTCGGCGATAGAGCCGGAGCCCAGGGGAATGCGGACGGTCTTGCGGGAAATCGGATGAACAAAAAGAGCGCAAATTCCGCCAACTTGATAGATCGGCTTCAGCGGCTTGCGAATTCGAGCCATATTTTAGTCTCAGGAAACCAGCCTTTATTTACTAATAGTTTACACATGAATTGAATTTGGACACGAAAAAACCGGCCTTATAAGCCGGTTTATCGTATTGCTTTACTATGGTGCGCGCGACTGGGGTCGAACCAGCACTCTCTTGCGAGAACCAGCCCGTCAAGCTGGCGTTAACACTGTAACTCCTTATATATAAACAACCTTATTTATTTCTTACAGGCGTTGTTTACGAATAGATTACACTTGAAAGATCTTACAGCGCTCCTTTGCGTCTCAGCCGCTTCACTGCGCGCAGCGCGAGTTCGAGCTTCTCCGCGTTCGTGGCCGCGCCGCGATCGTCCTGCGCAATCAACGCGTCAAGGCCTCCAGCTCCGTGTCGCGCGGCGGCGGCTCCGGCTCCTTGTCGTTCAGGTCGAGCGAATTCGGTTGCTTGGCGTTCCAGTCGAGGAATTCTTGCCAGCCAATGCCCGCTTTGGTCACGTGCTCTATCCCGTTCTTTTTTACGCCAAGCACCCTTCCAGATATTCCTTCTCTCGCAATTTCATACATAATTAAAGCTCCGCGCTCGCAGCCCAATCGCCCGCGTATGCGTGCGAATTTCCAGCAGTCCATGCCCCCGCTCTTGCTCCTTGGGCGTAAAATCCAAAATCATCTACGCCGCTATTCATTGATGTTACGGCAGCCCACGCCCCGCCCTGAAACGATGACCAAAGATTATCCGCGCCAATAACGGTAGACGGTCTATAAAACGTGAGGATTGGGGTTGTTCTCATTTGCACGGGGAACTTAATGTTTTGAGAGTACAGGTCGCCCGTTGTTAGCGCCGTTCCGATGGCTGGCTGAAATATTCGCACCGAGTTTGCTGGAGCGGTATCTATTGGGTAGCTCTTGCAATAAAACCTCTGCGACAGCGCCAAGTCATCTCGCGGCACCCAAATCGTCGGCGCATACGTTCCAAGCCACAAACCAAACTCCGAAACGTCAATGCGATCGCTTGCGTGCGCTGGCACATCCTGATGCAAGACCATCACAATGAGATTATTGCAACTCACACCGACCGTGGCGCTGATCGAGATCTGCTGCGAAGTGTTGTGGGTGATCGCGGTGACACCCGTGGCTAGCACGTTCAGCGTGGTGCTCGCGAAGAAGTTTCCGCCCGTGAATATGCCGCTGGCCCAATCGTTGACGACGTCCTTCGTCACCGTATCGGCCGTGCCGGTCCATTCCAGAATCGCGTAGCGGACGTTGATCGATCCGCTGCCCGCGTTCTTGTTGGCCGCGACTTTGAATGAGAAGGTTTTGCTCCGGCCGCGCGAGGGCACGGAGTACCAGGCTTCGAAGACAGACGCGATCCCAAACCGGTACGTCGTGCCGCCGGCGACGAGACGGATCACCTTGCGTGCGTTGAAACTGCCGCTCGCGAGGCCCGTCGGAACATTCACCTGCTGAATAGTTGCTGCGGGGCCGCCCTGGATCAGCGAATAAACGCGGTCTGGCGCGTTGTAGGCCGCGTCGGTCATGGCGATCGCGGCGCTGATCCCGCCGCGCTGGAAGATTTCCGCGCCGGTGTTGATGAAGCCATTGCCTTCGAGCAGCACGTTCGAGAAATGCTTTTGCCTGCGCGTCACCGCCTCCCAGATGGCGAGTTCTTTCGCGTGCGGAACGTCGTTCTGATGCGTGTCGAACTCGTAGGGCGACTCCATCACTTCGCCAATCCACGCCTCAATTTCAGCGTCGGTGACATCTACGTTCGGATCGTATTCAACAGGCATCGTTCACTCCTCAGCTACCCAACGGTGGCATTGCTGGCCGCACTTGGTGCCAGTACGCATTCGTGTTCCCTGGCTGAATGTTCCGCGTCCCTCGCACCAGCCGGTCGATCGCATTACGGTTGCCCTGGTTCTGCGCGATAAAAACCTGCAGACGTGGGACGCGCGCGCCGAACTGTCGCTGACTGCTCATGCGGCGACCTCCAGCACGCGTTGCATCTTCCGAATCTTTTCATTTACGCTGAGCCGCTGATCGTGGAACGCGCGGATCTGAACGGGCTGCGTTGGCGCCGGCGCGTTGCCGTAGTGATTCCAGCGGGGATCCATTTCATCCACGATCAACTTCCCGCGCGAGGTGTTATTCAGCCGCATGTTCACGCAATGCTGCTCCGCCCAGGGCGAACCCACGGACTCCACGGCTTTGGGCAATTCCCGCACCAAGCGATTCACGAACGCGACCGCCCGCTCGGTGTTTCGCACCCACAGCGCGCCCGTGTTGATCGCGCCGGAGAAATTTCGCACACCCCCTATGTCCGCATCCGCTCGCAGCGCGACCGCCAAGGATTCCTTCCCGACAATCGCACAGTCGCAGTCCAGCCAAATGACCAGGGCGTAAACGCGGAGCAGTTCCACGATCCACGTAAACTTTTCATGTGGCTGGTACCGCCCACGCAGCCGCTGCTCTCGTATCGGCAGATAGTCGATTCCCTGCTCCGCGCAGATCCGCGCGTGCCGCTTCTCCACCAGGTCCAGCATGGGCTCGAACAGACCGAATCCCTGTTGAATAAGCGCGCAATTATTCATCGTCGAGCTGCTCCACCGCAGGCTTTGATCGCGGCTGCCGCGGCAAATTTCCGCTCAACGCGTTCGACAGCAGGTTTGTGGAGGACTTTTGTGCATTCGCCTGGACAGCGCGCGCCTGCGGAGTGAGCGAAACGCCACCCACGTTCGAATTCGGCGTCTTCGCGCGCCCGACGATCGGACCCATTTCCCCCATCACGTTGTGCTTAGAAGTGCTCGCCGCATTGCGTTCACCAGCCATTAAGCCGCGCGCCATCGGCGTATCCTTGTTGCCGCTGGTACGATACGTCTCTTGAACCTTCATGCGTCGATCGTCATCGCGCGCTTTCAATGAGTCTCCGGTAAATATTCTTTTCCCAGAGCTACCCACGGACGCTTCGGCATCCCCCGCCGCAATCTGTTCCGCATTTCGAATCGTACCGCCAGACTTTGCAGCGCCCGCAGCGCCAGCCGCGCCGCCGCTGCCCGACCCCGGCCGCTGTGCGAATAACAACGCAACACCATCATCCCCGCCACCCGACTTCTGCAGCACTCCAGTGGATCCCATATTTTGGTCGGCGGTCGAATTGTTTCTAATCGCCTGGTTGTTCGCGTCGGAATCGTTATCTGACGTCACGCTTGGCGCGACTGTTTTGGCTCCCGGAGCGTACGACTCGCTGGGCGATCCGCCCGACGGCTTTGGCTCGGTGTAGCCGCTGCTGCTCGATGTATTGCCACTGCCACTTCCATAGCCTGGATCCTTATATGGATCGCCGCCGGTGCTCTTCGACGAACCGCTATTGAACACGCTGCGGCTTCGCGCCGACGTCGGCGGATCATAGATCGCCGCGGAATCCGGCGGCCCCATGATCACCGTCGTCTGGCCTTCTTCGCCAAACGCTTCCGCTCGAAAAATGACAGTCTTGCAAACACCCACGATCGGGATCGAATCGCCAGCTTCGACAGAGAGATTCAAGCCCGGACGCATCCCCAGGCTGACCGGCTCGATGTTCAACGTCGCGTGAATATCAACACGCTTGACGTCCTGATTCCGCAGATCCGCATGCCGAGGCAACCGCCCCGTCGACGCGTTCGTGCGATCGGTGAAGAGCTCATCGCCTTCAGTTTGTTTAGCCGGAAACGCGCTTTGACTGCGCCCGTCGTTCAATTTGTCGAGCAGCGCCGCACCCACGGGACGCGACTGGTCGCTACGCAGATATTCGACATAGTCCATCTCTTCCGCGTTCACCTGGAACGAGAAGCGTGGCTTGTCCGCAACACGGCCGGCAATGCGGTTTGGATCGTCGCTCTTGTCGCCGCCATTGCCTTTCACGCCCGTGAGCGGCCAATCGGCCTGTAGGGCGAGTTGAATCCGCATATTGCGGGCGTACATTTTGCTGCCGTCGTACCCTCCCAAGGATCCATCGGCATTCACATACCAGGTCTGAGCAACACCAGGCTCACGAAGCGCATTCAGGAAGACGATTGTCGAATCTGACGAGAGCGTGAGGTTGTCGAACTTCGCAGCCTCAAACCATTCTGGATCGTCCGGATCGGGATCACTGGTGTCCTCGTCGGCGAAAATCTTCAGGTACTCCACAACGATTTCGCGCGGAGTCCAGTTGCGCGGATTGCTGGCGTCCTGGGAATAGCCGGTCAACTGAGCGACAAGCATGCGGGCGCGGCCATCGTTTTTCATGCCCGCCCACTTTGTTCCTTCCCACAAATCCGCGTCGACGGTCACGCGATAAGCAGCAAACACGAGCGGCCAGATCTTGCTCGCGCTGCGGAAGCTATCTTCATCTCCAAGCGCTGCCCCGCCGTACGTCTGCAAGTACGTCGTGAACGCATTTTCATCGCCGCCGATGCCCGAACTCCAGGCATATTCCAGGTAACCCGCGCCCACCCCGCCGCTGTACGTGGAACACATGCGCTCCACAACCGGCTTGTCGCCGCAGATCACGACCTCGTCAAAGCCATCCACGAACGATTCAGTGACGCTGCCGCCTTTCACGATCGCGCCGTCGTTCATGCACTGCCCGACGTGGCTCGCCGCGTACGCCGCCGTGTACAGCGTCGTTCCGGTGAAGGTTCTCGGGTTCATATTCAAGAGCTTCAGCGTGCTCTTGTCGTTGTCCGACGGCTCAATGTAAAGATCGTACGCGCCGGCCTTGCGAGCCACCGCCTGCAGCGCCTGCAGGAGTGACGCGTTGTGCAGGCTGAAATTCTTCGGCGTGCGATCGCTGCCAAACACAGTACCGAGCGCTTCCGACCAGACGATGTTGTCTGGCAGATCCATCACGCCCAGATAGACCTTGCATGGCGCTCGCATCCCACCCGACGCCGGCGCGAACTGATCGCGCAGGTATCGGAAGATGTCCTGGCAGCGCCAGGAGCGCGCACGCGCGGTCGCATAGCCCGGTGCCGGCTCGTCGTAGTTCTCGACGATCGCCTGTTGAGCCGTCATGTTGTTGCTGAAACCAAAACGATGGCACGGCGCGAAGCGCGGCCCGTACGGCGTATCGATGCAGTTCGGAAAGCCGAGATCGTTAAAAACGGGCGGGATCCAATCCCAATAATGCCGACTCGTCGTCGGATCGTATGTCATGCGGCCGCTGACGGTGTATTTTCCCAGCACCCAGCGATCGTCATAAATCTGCGTGACAATCGAGTCTTCGTCGAGCTGGTGTGTGTGCGTCACCACCCAACCGTGCATCAGCGTGGCCGAATAATTGTTCTCCAGGTACGAGATCGTTGCCCGCGTCTTCAGCTTGATTTGCCCAGCCGGACCGCGCGTCTGCAGCGCACACGCCGGCGCGACTTCATCGTATGCACCCGGACCAAAAGAATTCATCGGCATCGAGACCAGCGCATAGCTCGGCGATTCGCCCGACGACAGAACCACTTCAGAACAGAACCGGCCCGCGGTGAAGCGCGACCACTTTCCATCCGTATCCTTGAACTGACAGACAAGCCGGCCGGCGACGACGTCTTTCGCCTGGGAGGTGCTAACCTGCATACGCGGGATCCTCCACCTTAGCGATGTATTCCAGCATCGGCTTCATCCGCGCACCCAACGCCGTCACCAGAAAATCTGCGGCCCACGTCGGGTGAGTGAGCAGCTTCTGCTCGATCACGCGCGCCTCCTGACGCAACCGCGCACCCGACGACTTACGCTTTGCGTCGCGAAGATCCTGCCGCTGCGAATCGGCGCACCGCCACGCCTGCACCGCTTTCGCCGCCGCAAGCGCCTCGCGCCACAATTCGGGAATGCGCGCGAGATCCCGCGCCAGCCAGGCATCCTTGAGCGTCTGCATCGCCGCGTGGAAGTTCTGCAGCTCGACGGGAAGGACCGCAAGCGGCACGGCCGGCTTCGGCGCAAACTTCGGCTGCTTTTGCGTGCAGGGCGGCCCGATCCATTTGCCAGCGGGAATGCTGATCTCTTTTTCTTCGCTCATTCGATTTCCTCCCCGCGCACGCCGACACCGCGCACCACCTTCGCAGAGAGATTGGAAACACTTCCGGGAACATCGGCCGCGATATAGCGCGTCTGAACTTCATACTCTTCGGAGCGTACGCCGGCGGCGGAACGCGCCACCGCCGCAATCTGATAATGTCCCGGCGCACCGACGGTGTACTGAACCGTGATTTCGTGATAGCCACCCACCGCGGCCGGCAGCGTGCCGGATGCCGAAGGCGTCGTCACGTCGATCGGCGTTCCCACCGCAACGACATATAGATCGACATTCGTCGCGACCGCCGCGCCGTCGTCTTCGATCACGCCAATCTTGAACGTGTTGGTCAACCCACTTGCGACCGTGATGGATTGGATATGCGCTTTGTTCGGCCGAGGGTCTACGATGTTGCCGCTGGCATCGAATTCGATCTCGACTTCCGTGTCATTCTTTTCAGTAACGCCGCTTTTCGACGCCCGCACAACCACGCGCAGCTTTCCGTTGCGCACCATCGGCTGCACAGCGGTGTACAGTGAATCGCTGAAACTCACGCCCACGCGCGCGGCCGTGCCATCCGGCGCCGATCCCGTCGGCGTCGATCCGCTCGGGCTTGCTCCGCCAGGTACAGCGCCGTTTGCGAACTGGGCGTAACGCCCCGAATTTCCTTCGAGCAACGCGCCGAGGAAAAGAAGGGCTTGCCCCCAGAAAGGCCCCACCCGGTCCTGCCATTCCGCCGTGGTAAAGCCGACTGGAAGACTTTCGATCGCGCCCTGGATCTGCGAGAACAACCGCGTCACCTGGCGCTTGGCTGCGCGGAAGCGAATGCCGCCCAACGCTGTACCAAACGTCGTCAGCGCGGCCAAAATCGTGGCCTCAACCGCCGTGAAAACACTCGACCCAGCACTGGCGAACAGCGTATTTCCGTCACTCGCCGCGGTGTCGAAATCCGAAACCACGGCTGCCCAGTCGCTGGACCGGTCCACGGGCGCATAGCCACTGACCGTGTCGATGTACTGCATTCCCGCATCCACGGCCGTGGGTCCGTATGGCCCTGGCGAAGCGCGTGTGCCGAAGTTGATTGGATCGTTGACATCGCTGCGGAAAACTTCGAACGTGCAACCCGCCTCACCGACAACCCACATGGCGGTCAATCCACCCGTTGCGGAGCCGGTGATTACCAACCCCGTCACAGGCAACGGCGGACTCTTGATCGTGAGCGGCGAATCGGCCGGCGCGGTGACGGGATAGGTTTCAACCCCATTGTCACCTACCTGAAGAACGTTGTAATGCCACGTGCCTGGCGCGAGTTCCGGCGTGCGGTGAACGTACGCATCGGTTCCATTGTCGAACCGGGTTTCTTCAGGCGTGCGTGGGAACGCCAGCGCGCTTTGGGAATAGTGAATCTGGAACTGCTCCGGCCACTTCAATTCCAGGAAGGCCGCGCCAGCTTTGACTTCCGCCGTATAGGTCAGCGTGCAGGTAATTTCTACCCCGCTGCTGTTCATCGCCGTGCACGTCAGCGCGCCATTGCCGACCCGCGTTCCCTCGGCGACGAGCAGCTCGCCAGCCCACCAGCGGACAACGTACGTGCCGGAGAGATTCGTGATGGAATAGTACAGCCGGCCGCGCTGCCGCCATTCGGGCAAGGGTGAAACGTTGCGGCCGCGCTTGGCGCCGCTGATCGAGATCGACGTGATCTGCGAATCGCCGGTAACAGACGACTGCGAATACGTGGCCTTCCACTCCTTGCGAATGCGATTCGCGCTCTGCGCGTCCTCGACTTCCGCCCAGCCGTTGGGAATCGTGTTCGGAAAGTCATCCCATTCGTAAACTTCATCGACGTAAATGCTGTTGATTGCCGCGCCCGGCGAGGTCGGCAACTGAACCTTGATCAATCCCACCACCGGCGCGTAGGCGTTGATTCCCGTCCAGACCCCGTTCACGAAGATCGCATAATACTTCTCGCGATACGGCTCCCACACGTCGATCAACAAACGAATCCCACCGCCGACTACCACAGCACGGCGTGAGCGGATCATGTCCAACGGATGGCCTGGGACGCATCCAACAGGGCTGCCAGGTCTCACTCGGCACCCCTTGGCACGAAGCCGAATTTCGGGACCCCAATGCGCGCGTAGGAGGGCCGGTCGCCCACACAGAGAACGACTTGCGTGACGTAGCGTGGTTTTGGGCGGCAGGTGGAGTCGAACCACTTGCTCACTACCGGCGATTTCAGGTCCGGCATGTGTTCCCGGCGACGCCCATAAACGGCCGTCGTCAGCAATCCAAAAAGAAATCCGCGCCGCGTGAGCATCAGTTCGAAGTCCCCATTTGCTTCAAGGGAATTCGAAAGACCGCAACAACGCGGCCGCGCATGTGGAAATAAGCGATCGGCGGGCCATGTAGGCCAGCCATTTTGCAGCCGTTGAAAGTCTGGCCACCAAAGGAGACTGTGTAGCGCGTGTTGTTTTTGATGACAGTATGGAGCGCCGCCAGATTCGTATAGAACGTCGTTGCGGTTCCAACGACAACAAGATCGACATACAACAACCGCTTGCGCGTGTCGTTCGCGCCATAGTCCTTCTCACCCGTTTCAGGCACACCCGGAAACGTGATCTCCCGCCGATCGTGAATCGGAAGATCGAACATGGGCGGAATGCCGACATCCGGCAACGCCTGGTAAACACCAGCGGCCGGCACTCCGTTCGTGAAGGCGTCGGTAAAATTGCTGTACGAGGTTCCGTTGATCGTCACACTCATCGGCTATTCCCCCGTCCTGGAATTAGCACGCGACATGTTTTGCGTCGGCCACAACCGCGCGGCCGCACGCGCCGATTCCTGCATCTTCCAAATCTCGCCGGGACGCCGCCAAACCTGACCAGGGATCTCCATTTCGGCTTCATCAATCAGCTTGTTTGCGTACTTCACGTCGCCGATCTTCATCGCGTTGTCGATGTCGCCGCGCATCTGGATAGCCCGCGCGATCATCTCCTGCGCCTTCTTCGAGACTTCCAGCGGATCAATGGTCAGTTCGCGGCCAATCTTATTGTCGATCCCCCGCGCCTGGCGCCCGATGAACTCACCGAACTTTTCTTTGTAGAGCCGGTCGCGCGCGAGCGATCGAATCTGATCGGCGCCGGCAAAACCCGCATCGCGAGCGGACTGCCGCAATTCCATTTCGGAAAGCTTCTTCTTGTCGGTGTTCAGGAAGCTATTCCACAGGCCGCCGACACCTTCCTCACGGAACTTTCGCACTAGCCCGCGTTCGTTCATGGCACGCTGCACAGCGATAGCGCGCTCATTCAGCGATGCCCGCGAATTCGATTCAGCCAGGCGCGCATCCGATTGCGTCACGCGCGCGCGATCGCTCTGCGTCAATCCAGTGAATTCTTCGACTCCGCGAATGCCGCCCACCGCGATCGCGCCGCCGGCTTGCGCATACGCCAACCCCGCACGCGCAATGCGAAACCCACGCCGCAAGGCATAGCCCGCCCGTGCGCCGGTCGCTGCATTTCCAAGATACTTCTGCGCGGCGTTCTCTATGAGATCCTGGAACGCCTTGGATTTGACGATCTTGTCCGCGTCCTGGAGCGCGTTGTTAACCAGGCTTCCAGCCGCGGCGAAACCAGTCAGCCCACCTTGAGCGGCCGTCGACGCGAGAACGCCATACTGTCCGGCGCGATTGACGACATTGGAGATGCCGCGAAGTTCACGCTGCGCTACCGCAGCTCCGCTGCGAGCAATTCCCAATGCCCCGCGAAGTTTCTCAATATCGTTTTTGGTGCCAACGCCTTGAACACAAAGTCGGGCAGAGCGCATCACGTCGGCGGAGAAGTTCCCGCCACGCTTTTGCAGCGAAAAGATTTTCATGGCCAAACCACGGCCAATACCCTGTCGCGCCATGCGCCCAACTCCAGTTGTCTCCCAGGCGTAATTGCCCAGGGAACGCGGCTACTCTGGCTTCACGCCAAAGCGCCGTTCGTGCCACACTTCGTATGGCAGCAGCTCGAACTCAGCGAGCATGTCCGCGAGATCATCCGAATCGAGTTCGGCGACCTCATGAATGGTCGGCTTGCACAGCTTCAAGCGTGCCTGCGCGACCAGGTAACATTGGTAAAGCAGCGCGCGCTCTTGCTCCTTCGGCATAGCCGAAGACTTTTCCGCCACTGGCGCTACTGGTTGAGGATTTTCAGGCGGGATCTCACTTTTGAATTCATCAAAAATGCGCTGCTCGGCAAGCTTCAGAATTTCCTGATCGATCAAATCGCGCTCGGCTGGATTTTTCGTCTCAGAGATTCGCCGTACAAAATCGTCAGACGCCTTGATCTCTTTGAAATACGCAGCAAAGCGAGCCTGCATTTCCGGGTCTATCTGCCCGTTGATCTGCATCATTTCGATCTTGAACTCGTCTTCCGTGAGAAAGATTTCCGCCTGAGAGCCATCGGCGAGAGTGACTGTCTTCAAAAATCCTTTTTTCTCACTCATGTCTCACTCCACAGAAGAGCCAAAAATTCCGCTTACGAGATCGTGATTGGCTCGCTGTCCATATCGCCTTCGTGGTGGAAATCCTGATCGTAAGAGCCCGGAGGTGCGTCGCGATCCATTGCAAAGCCGTAGGCTCCAGCCGCCATCGTCGCAGCCGCATACGTGATGCTGGTCGCGCCATCCATTTTCTTTAGCACCACCACTAGCGACGAGCGCGCACCATCGACGGCTTTAGCACCGCCCACCAGCCAGCGCACAAACGCATTGAAATCCGAGAGGTACTCGCCAATGCTGCCAGGGCCTGTCTGCCCAGCATCGCGGATTTTCAGGAACTGAGCATCACGCCGATACCCGAATGCAGTCGGAATCCCAATCGCCGAGCCATGCGTGGCAGAAGCCAAGAGTTTCGTTGCGTCGCCTACAGCCATGATTTATTCCCCTTCGTCGTTTCCAGCGTCCTGCAACAAGAGCTTGTGTGTTCCGGCATTCGCGCCAGCACTCAGCTTGCGCTGTACGATCCAGACTTTTCCATCGATCGTCACAGTGTCCGGCGCATTCCCTGCTTCAACTTCATTGACCACCACTTGGCCTTCCATGTCATTGCGCGCAGAGATCCGAATGACGATGCTATTGATCTCGTTCGTCTCGCCACCGCCATACTCGCCGGATCTGGATTCCCGCTGGACAATCGCCTTGATCGTTTTCTCGCCACCGGACACGGGCGTATACGTGACGTCCTCACCGAACGCCGCCAACTCCTGCGGCACATTCGCCGCCATCATCTCATCGAACTTGCTAGGCATTCTTCTTTGCGCTCAGCACCACCCGCGAACCCACAACCCAACCCAGCGCCTTGACCGCCTCGCGCTTGAAGTTGAGAACGATCACACTGTTTCTCGGCGTGTGATAGAAGGGACATTCGTCTTTCTCGGTGTCCTCTTTCGTTCCGACGCCGTAACAGGTGATGTTCACCTGCCCGCCCTTGCCCGCCGGCGCGATCGCCACGATCTCAAATTCCATAAATCAACCCTCTCGTTTTGCAGATGTCTGCACTGAAAACTAGATCCCGGTGAAGCCCTTGATGCCGAGCTTCTTGCCGGCGTTCACGCCGATTTGAATGAATTCCTTGAACTGGCCGAGTGCGAGCTTTTCCTGCATCGCCGCGTTCATGCCTTTGGCGACACGCTCCGCTTCGGCGTCAGGCAGGGCCTGAAGCTTGACGTCGATCTCGGTGACCTGGTGCGCGTCGAGTTCGCCGGGCTGGAAGGGCGAATCGGCGGGGCGTTCCTGTGGCAACATGTTCGTTTCTCCGGAAAAAGCCGAGTGAGCCTGCGCAACTATTGCGCGGGCGTAGGCACGACCGCCGCATTGCCAGGCGGAAACGAAATGATTTCGGCTGGCAGCGATTCAAGGGGACCGTCGGGAAGTTTCTGAGCGGCGGTTTCTTCAGGCGATCCGAACAGGCCCTGAATCAACGCGATGAAATCGAAACCAGGCTGCGCCGCGTAGTCGCGGAGCTGGCCGTTGATCTTCAGCGCGGTATTCAGATCCTTGTCGGCGATCGCTTGAGCATCTGTCGCTTTGGAGACCTGCAGTGCCACGAAATTCCGATGCTTGTCGCGCAGGAAGGTTTTGAAGAGCATCTCGTCTACAATCTGCTGCACAGTGATCGCGGGATTGGCTTTTGCCTGGGTGACGAGTTTTTCGGCATCCCATTTGAACTTGGTGTCGATGTGCTCTTTAGCCTCGCGTTCGTACGCCGCGCGCTCTATCTGGTGCAGCTTGTTATGATTCTCCTTCGAGTTCTCCAGCGACTTCTTCGTAAAGTCGTGAGCATCCAGAACGCGCTGATCCTTTCCGCATCCGGACACCAGCAGCAGCCCAGGCAGCAGCAGGAATGCGATCAGCGACGGCGGATTCATCTTTTCTCGGATCGAATGGAGCAGGAGATCGAGCAAACCGAATATGCCCGCAGCGAAGAGAAGCCCAATCGTTTCCGAGCTGCTCGTCACCTGGTCCGTCGTCACGCCCACGTTCGACCAGCCAGCCAGGAACACGAGCGCGCCGGCGACGTACCGCGAAAGCAACTGAGCGCCCCGCGAAATCAGAATCTCTTTCATGAAATCCTCCAAAACTACTCAATGATTGGCGCGCGTGGATTCGGCTTCGAAAAGGAAGACGAAGAGCGATCCAGACGATCCAGAACGCGTTCGATCACACGCTGTTGACTGTTCGTACTTTCGGTGAACTTCTCAATGGCCTGCTGCGTCTGCTTGCTCTGAGCCGTGTTCTGCTCCACGATCGTGGCGAACTTGGCGGTGTTCTGCAGCGCCGACTCCGTCAGCGTTTTGTTCATTTCGCGCGTTTCGGTGTTCTGCTGATCCATGCGCCACGCCAGGGCGACCAGCAGTACAACGGCAATCCCGAACCGCTTTGCGAGTTCAACAGCAGCCGCCCAAAGCGTTTTCGGCACCGCCGAATTCAACCCGGAGTCTTTCGCTTTGATGTCGGCTGTCTCGCTCATTGCGAAGCCTCAAACTTGGATGGAAGGAAATGGATGCCCCGCCGCGCGGATTCACGCGGCGGGAAAGACTTCAGTTTCCGAATTACGCCTTAATCTTCAGCAGGTGGCCGAAGTAAGCATCGATAACTTCTTCGTCAACGGTGTGCCGCGCGCGGTAGACGTTGCTGCGCGTCTGTTCTTCGCGGTACTCTTCGACGACCAGGCCGGCTGCACTGCCATCCTGCACCCAATTGAAGGTGCGCATGAGCGCGGGCTCGATCAAATCGCTGCCCTTAGCCAGAAGCGCGACCATGGCGTAGAGGTCCGACCAGATGTCGGCCTTACTGAACGCCGCGCCTTCCTTTCCGGTGTTCTTGACGCCCTTGCCGACGAGGATCTGATCCAGGTCGAAGTAAGCCGCGAGAGCGCCAACGATTTCCTTCACCGTGGCCAGGCGGGTGTACTTGACCGCGTCGAGGATCAGTTTGTTCTTCAGCAGGCTGTTCAACGTCGGCTTGCCGATGATCAGGCTGTTCGGTTCCATACCGCAGTTGGTGCGCACCTGCTCCTTTGCGGCGAGAACCTGCGCCTTGATATCGGTTTCGATCGTTGCCCACGGAGTTCCAGAGTTGTCCGTGTAGAGCGCCGCGCCCGTGAACGTCGTCGTGTTCATGACGGCATCGGCGATGCGGACCTCCTGCCCCTGAAGGATGCGACGCCCTGCGGTCATCGTCGCCAGCTTCGCCGCATCGAAGTCGTTCTTGTAGAACGCACGCTCCGAATCGTCGATCGCCTGTTCCGAACCGTATTCATTACAGGAATACGTCTTGTCCTTGGTTTCGAAGCTGTCGCGGTTGTAAGCCGAACGCGACGCGCGTTTCACATCGCCCGTGCGAATCAGAGATTCGCGCGTGATCGCCGGATACGTAGCGGCCTTACGATCAACGCCGATCAGCGGCGAAACTGCCAGTCCAATGAACTCGTCATTAGACTGCATGAACTCCATGAGCGGGATGCCGAGGTCCAAACGCGGATTGGCGTATGAACCGGATTGCTGAATGGACATGTGCCATTCTCCTATTCACTGTCCGCGCCTCCCGTCGGCGGTAAATCTCCCGAATTCGTTTAAGCCGGGGCGAGGCATCGGGAGATGCCCTTTCGGCCGCTAAACCTAGCCCCGGCTACAACCATCAAGTTTGATCCAGCACCCACACCGCGTCTTCGGATGCTTAGTATCCGAACGCCACCCAGTTCACGCCGAGGGAGAACGTTGTGCCCGCGATCAGCGTCGCGTCACCGTCGGTTGACTTCCAGGACTTGATCAGCACGGATCCCGCCGCTGGCGTGCCAGCCTGGTCGCCGATGGTCGCGGTGACGTGCATCGCGCCGTCGACCGGATCGGAGTCCAACTGCGCGACGATCGCCAGGACGTTTGACAGTCCCGTGACAACCGTATCGGACGCAGCGACGGTCGTGTGCTTTCCGGCCACCATCCGCAAGCCCGACGCAGCGGGAATGCAGAGGACTTCGATGATGTCGCCATCCGCCGTCGCCGCTTCCAAGGCAACACCGATGGCCACACCCGGTACGCCCGTCGCCAGATCGTCGATCTTTCCGCTGGCCAGGCCGTAAACGACCTTGTTGACCGTGATCGCCGCGCCAGCGGTCATCTTGAACGTGCCCGGCGCATTCAGCAGGCGAACGGTCACCGTTGCCCCCGAGGCCGCCGCCTTCTGCGTGATGCCGATCGCAGGCTCATCGGCTCCGGCGTAAACAACCGTCGTGCCGTCGCTCAGCTTCACGCGGCGGTACGCTTCCAGCGCTTCGCCGGCTGTGAAAGGTTTGTTTGCATTCTCGGTCTGCTGACTCATCGCTTTGCTCTCCTATTGCGGCACCGCCGCGCCTTATGTGAAAACCAGTTCGCCCACACGGGCGCGACAGTTACTTTTTGCGTTGTGACTCCAGCCACTTCGCGTGCAGCTCGGGCTGCTGCTTGGCGAGCAGCTCGATCGCCTTGCCTTCGGAGATCTTCTCGGCCTTCGCCTTATCCTTGGCGAGAGCCATGAAGTTCGACCCGCCGGCCGCCGGCGCACTGAACGGAGCGGGATCCGCCCCCGAGCCGCCCGCAGCGATCTGCTTTTCGAGTTCGGCGATGCGCAGATCCTTGAACGCGCTCTCAGCCTCTTCGACCGAATGGCCGGCGCGGAACTGGTCGATCACGAACTGAGGGCGAGCCTTGAAGCGTTCGGCGAGCGCGTTGAAGCGCGACATGCCTTCCTTTTCGCCGTCCTTCTTTTCGGGCTCGCTGGGAGCAGCATCCGCGCCTTCCTTCGGTTCTTCCTTGGGCTTGATCTCCTGGCCGCACGCGGGACACTTGCCGTCCTCGCACTTCTCGGGAGCCTTCGGCTCTTCCGCCGCCGCTTCCTTCTTCGGCTCTTCGACGGAATCCTTTTTGGGCTCTTCAGTCGGCTTTTCTTCCAGCTTGGTTTTGCTCACGGGCTTGATCTCCAAACAGTGACGGGCCAAAAACCCATCGAAAAATTTCTTAATGCGCTCGGGTTCAACACCGAGATCGAATGCGCTGGGCGCGACCGACGTTTTTCCAGTCAGCCAGGCCAGTATGCGTTCGCCCCGCACCGCCAATTCGCCGCCTTCACTGAACATCCCCGCAGGATTCGCCGCCGGTTCATCGACGACATCCGAAGCGGAAAGCTCCGAAAGACGCGCGTGGCGAAGCTTCTTGGTGTTGAGCAGATCAGGACTGACGAAGTTGGTTAGATCCCAATACTTCCCACCCCAATCCGATTCCTTTTCGACCGCACCGTTGTCGGCGAGAATTTTCTCTTCGGTTTCGAAATCGCGGCTAAAGACGATGCTGGTGCCAAGTGCTTTGTCATCGTCGGCGGCAAGATCCATCAGATAGCCCGCGAGATCCCCTTCTGGAGATTTGCTGGCTACATCGGACAAGAACAGATCCGCGCGAACCACGTCGCCATCGCGAACGAAGTTCCGCGCGCGGCCGAGAAACTTTCCGAGACCATCCGAGCACAGGCCGGGATGTGTGAAGCGAGACTTGAGCCCCGAAGTCTTTGCGTTGCCGGCCTCAACGACCTGAGCCAGTAGGACCTCGTCAATCCACATGTCGTGGCCGAGAGCCTCACCGCGCGTAATTACGGCGTAGCCGCGAATGACACGCGCGTCTCGATCGACGCCGCGCGGCGCGGGCGCTGTTTCAGCGGCAAAGGCGCGGAAGAGTTCACGTCGCGGCATGCGCTGCCTCCATCGGCATTTCTGCCATCGACGCCATTTCGGGAAGTGGCTTCTTTTCTGGCGGATGAGTGTCGTTTTCGGGATTGCTGTCAATAACTGGCGCGGGCTTTTCGCTCGCAGACTGCTTCTGATCCATCGGCAATCCGGCAAACATCTGCCACGGAACTTCCGTCCCGGTTTCCTTCGTAACTTCTTTGGCCAGCTCGATGGCGCGAATGATCTCGCGCTTGCGAGCGGCCTGGAACTGTTCGAGATCCTGATTCAGGCTCTTCAATGCTTGCGACTGCGTGGCCAGGCCGCGATCCATACGCGTGCCCCAGGCTTCCGCCTCCTTCAACTGGTCGATCCAGGGGAACTCCGGCGCAATCCATTCGTGTTCGAAGATGTCGGCAGCGGGCTTTACTTCACCACGACGAATCCACTCAGCGACCTTCCATTTGTAAATCGGTGAATGCCAGCGGGCTTTCAGCAGCTCCTGCCAGCACTTGAACATGCGGAAAGCCTGTTCGAGTGCCGCGCGCGCGCTGCTGTAGTTCGTCTTCGACCAATCGAGCATCAGCAGCTCAAGCGGAAGTCCGATCGGCAACCCCAGCAAGCGCATGAAAACCGTGATCGTCTCGCCAAAGTACGGCCCCGGCGCGGTTCGGTCGATGCCTTTGAATTCGTCGCCCTGATAGCCGTGAAAGATGATCGCTTCCGGCGTCTCGTGAATGCGTGCCGAGATCGAATCATCATCGACGACATCGGGATTGACTTTCGCTTCGGCACCGGCGAGTTCGGGGCCGCGCTGTCGCGTCAAGGAAACCGCAAAGCGCGCCTGGATTTGGCGGGCGATCGCTTCCGCATCGCACACGTCGTTGATTCGGTGGAACATCGAGAAGTTCGCGGCCTGCACGGGAACGCCGCGCGTCTGCGAAGGCCGATCGATGTTCGCCAGGAAAACAAAATCTTTTGCGGCGTAAAGCTTCGGAGCAACGCGCTGGACCATGCCGAATGGGCTATAGGAGCAGACGTAGAAACCGAGCGCCCGGCCATACTCATCCAGCTTAACGCCCTGCTCAACGCGATGGTTATCGGCGTCATAACCGCCTGCCGAGTAGGTGCTGGCGATGCGATCCGCTTCAATGATCTGGATTTTACCGACGCTGGTTTTGATCCCGCCGACATCACCATCCACGAAGAGAGATCGCAGAATCTGGCGCTCGACCTGCCACCAACTGAACTGGCCGCGGATCTCGGGCTCAACGCAGTACGCCGCCCATTTCGCTTCGAGCTGATTGTTTAGCTTGTCATCGGAGGTGCGAGCCTGCAGGTTGAAGCCGTTGCCGATGATATTGTCGAGGGCGCGATTGATGGTGCCGCGGTAAATGCCGTTGTTGCGATCGAAGTCCTGCGACATCCAGATCAGGCGTTCGCGGTCGTAGCGTGTTTGATAGTCCGCACTACCACCCGGCGGAATCGCCTGGCCGTTTTTCACCGCGACTTCAACGGCGCGATATCCGAATTCCGTATAGCTACCGAATACCGCTTTCGAGCGATCCAAACGACCGAGCGCAGGCTTCCGACCGCCCGCCGGCTTCGTTCGAGTTTTGGATGCCTTTCGCGGCATCAGACCGCCCTCGCCTGCGTGAACGACCTGCGTCCAGCCGTCGCTGCGGTTCCGACCGCGGCGACGTATTCAGAAAGTTTTTGTTCCTGCTCTTTCAACTGCTCGTAGTTCAGACTGCGACCGTCGGTGGACATCGATTGCGCGCGATTGAAGAGCAGCCACCGAACCGCTTCCAGGCAATCCGCCGCCTTCGTCGGGTTGCCTTCCCAGGCCAAGTTGTTGTTCAACTGGGCCAAGGCTTCGGTCTGCGTACTCGCACTCGTCAGCGCCATCGAAACTCCAGAAAGCAGAAGGGCCGAAACAACAACGCCGTGCAAGGGATGCTGCCCAGCACGGCGCATTGTTTCGGCCCAATCAGAGCAACGGGGATCAGCCGCCGCAAAGTCTGCCTTTAGTTCTCTGAAAGCTTTAGACCACCTTTAATCCCCGCATGCAATGGGGTTGATACTAGATCTAGTATCAACTCTTAAATGTTTCCGAACACTGACCGCATTTATAATGCCGCAGACGTTTCTCAATGAATTCCGGGTGCGCCCGAGTCTGCGTAACGAAGGTATGCGTCGACCCGCACTTCGGGCATTTCAGCCCGACGCCCGCCTTTCGCTCGCGCGATTCGACTTGCAGTGCAGATGTCTGCACTACTACAGGTTGGACAGGTATCGGCTTGACCATCGCCACTTGCTTCGCCATCGCGTCTCCCAAACTCCCCCACAGTCAAGGCGTCTCCCAACGCCGCAGAAATTCACGTAAGTAAATTGATCCCATCGAGAAGCGGTTTTTCCTTGCCACTTTCCAGATCTTTAATCCACACTGCCGCACATTCTGGTTTTTCAGGAAACGCCTCAAACCCATCGAAACCATCCGACTCTGCCTGGTTTTCCGCTAGCCGCTTGGCATGACCTTCACTCTCAGCCTCAACCTCCAGCGTCACCGTGTGATACGTCCGACGCATGACCCTGACTTGATATTTTATCAACGCCCACCTCCTTCAATTCAAAGACCACCACAGCCGTCTCAATCGGGTAATATTGACCCGTCGACGTCCGACCGAATTCACTGGACCAAACCAGAATATCCACACCGGCGCCACGCGCCATTCCCGCATCCCGCACATCGAGTATGCGCGCATCTTCAGGCATGGAGGCAATTCGACCACGACCCAGGAGAACCGGCACAAGGTCAACCAAGTTCAACTTAAAAATGCGACATGCCGAATGATCGACTTTCATTAGTAGATTCTCCTCACAGGCCCGTTCTTGGGCGGGGTTTGATTTGCATTGGGGGCTCGACGAGCCCTTTTTTCATACTCGTGGAAATACAACCAAATGTCAGCGAGAGCGCAATTCATCCAGCCGGTGTCCCACCAATGGTTGGGGATTTTCGTGATGTGATTCCAACCCACGCGAAGCTCTTTCCCGCTACGAACCTCCTCGCCCAGGGAAATCTCGATGTGCTTTTCCGCCGTGAACTGCCGCGCCAGCTCCATCGGCGCATCTTTGTGAAGAATGCAGGCACCAGGATATAGACCGCCATGCGAATCCCGCAGCGGTGCGGTCAGCGCGTCGTATAGCCGGGTTTTGTAAACGTCGTTGTTGCAATCGTGCCGGCGGAACGGGTTGTTCTCCGTTTCGCAGATCCACGAACGACCGAGCGCACGTGTAAGAGTTGAGTCGCGCCACGTGGCGCCCTTCAACGGAACCCAGCCCGTTCGCGCCACACAGAAGCGCAAGACGATCCCGTCCCACGCCTGCGCTTCAGCAGTGCCGCCGACATCAGCGCCCACAAGTCGCGGCTTCACAATTTCACCGCTGGACCGAGCGAATCCGGCAGCCACGATCAATTCAAAGCGCGTGAGCGCTAAGTTGACGGCCTCGGCAACCTGAATCTGACGCTTTGCCACATCATCGGTCTGGCGGTACCGGCCCTCGCGGTTCAGATCCGTTTCAATGACACCCTGCGCGATGACACAGCTCGTCTTTCCTTCCGAGTCCCAGGCGAAGGCGGTCCAGTAGCACTGATACTTTCCCATATCCAGCGCGATCGTGACAATGGACGCCCACGCCGGCACAACACCTTCACGCTCGCCGATGCGGCGCTGCAGAATAAGATCCTGATCAAGCTGCATGCTTTTCGATTCATCGTCGGCAGGCGGATCGTTCTGAATTTCGCATTGAAAAGAGTTTTCATCCAGCGCGCGCGCCAGCATGCACTTCCAGAGCGGCATACGCTTCGCGTCGAGCACTTCAGCGCCAGCATCCATGATTTCGCGGTTTGCAACGTAGTAAGCCAGGGCGCGCTGTTCACCTGGGGAAATCTTCTGGAAGCCTTCGAGCGACAATCCCAGGGCCACCGCGGTGTCCGCCGGCGTTGCGAATGTCTTTATGGTTTCATCTTCAATTCGAATCAGACCTTCAAAGATGTCCCAGAGATCCTTGCGATCAGGAAATTTGATTACGGCGCCATAGCGACGGCCGCACCACATCGGCGATATCGTTGGATCGGTGAGCCGCTGGGTCAGACATCGCGGCGCGTGAATCGTGCAGATGTACCAGAAGATCGCGCGCTTGTTGATGTCTGGCAAATGCAACGCCTCTTGCATCACCCGCATCTCTAACGTTTCCTGCATCGCAACGGACTTCGTGGCCGGCAGCGTTTCAATGTCGTCAAAGATAATCAGCTCAGGCCGCCGGCCGTTCTTATTCATGCCAGGCAACGCCTCTTCAACACTGGCTGAGAAAATCCAGGCGTTGTGCGGGAACCCGAGCACCGTGTCACTCCACTCACAGTGCGGATAGATCATCTTGCATTTCCGCGCGTCACCGCCAAAGGACCGCACCCACAGGCACAACTCGGGGAAGTCCTCCGCGAGTGCTTCATTGAATTGGAGTTCGTACTTGATCGAGGTGATGTGATCCTTCGCCTTGCTGGAGTTGGCGGTAATAAACGCCATCATCGAAAGATGCCCATAGCACAAGCACCAGGGCGCGAGCACGCGGCAATCCGTCGTCTTGCCAATACCGCGGAACGCCGCCTCTCCCTTGTAAATGCGCACAACGTCCTTGGTCAGCACCGCCGCTTGCTTCGCCAGCGCCGATTCGATGTGATAGGCGTTCGGATCCTGATACATGTGCGGGAAGTATGTTTCCTTGAACGCGATGAAATCACGCTCACAGCGCGCGCGGCGCTCCGGATTCTTCGCGCGAACCATTTTCACGCCGCGCACCGTCACTCCCGGCCACACGTTTAACCAGACATCGGCGCGGTGGTGGCAGTGGACTTTCGCGATTTTTGGCGCGGTGAGGGGTAGCGTGGCGGTCATGTGAACTCCATTCGCTGAATGCCGCGCACCTGGTCATCGACCCGCGCTCGAATTTTCGTGATCAGTTCGTTGCCCTGCTCGCGGTAGAGGGACTCCAGCCGCGCCGGCGCGTTCGCCTGGGCGGCGAGATCCACGCCGAACGACTCGCGAACGGCTTTGACCAGGCTGGAAGTGAAGGCCACGGCGTTGGCGTCGATTTCTTCGACGATCAGATCCCCGTGCGTCTGCAGCATGCGAATGCAGTCCTCAGGGGAGATGGCCCGGCCCGACCGCGCGTCGGATTCACGCTGCCGCTGGATGGCGTTGGCGACCAGGACGGCGGAGCGGATCTTGTCGCTGGCGATTCCCGCGAGCAGGCATTCCATGGCCAGCTCGGACGGCTCAATCTCTTTCCAGTTGCGGCCCTTCAGCACCGCCAGGATCTGCGCGTCCTTCGTGATGTCAGACTCCGCAGACGTTTGCGGACCATAGCCCTCCGGCATTCGTAGTTCCCCAGGACGCCGGCCGAACGTGTCGCAATGCGTGTGCGCTTCCATGACGCCGACGAGCTTTTGGCCGGCCTTGTCGTACGACGGCAGCGGGTTCTCGGTCCACTTCATGCGGGCGTAGAGCGTCCGCGGCGATACATTCAGCAATCGCGCGGTTTCGCTCACAGATAAACGCTCAGGACGCACCGTCATTCGCAACCTCGAACCCTAAAACGCTTTCATACACGCACGAACGATTGAAAAACGACTTTGGTCTTCACAACGCGCGAGCCGGAAGCAGCGCGCCA
>Ga0172380_10002681_pt1 | contig 26641 bp, 23 predicted proteins | sample Leawe162metaG_FD_119747 | JGI IMG/M metagenome (GOLD analysis project Ga0172380, IMG submission 119747) | Leachate microbial communities from a municipal landfill in Southern Ontario, Canada - Leachate well 162 metaG | ecosystem: Engineered > Solid waste > Landfill > Unclassified | place...
GACGAACTCTCCGGGCCGCACCGTTCCCGCCGCCGCCTCGATCTCGAACCGGCCGGTCATGCCCAGGTGCATGACCAGCACATCGCCGCGATCCAGATGGCCGAGCAGGTATTTGGCCCGCCGGTCCAGCCGGGTGAGGGTCGCGCCGGTCAGCCGCTGCGCGAAGCCGTCGGGAAACGGAAAGCGCAGGTCGGGCCGCCGCTGCTCGACACGGGTCAGCCGCGCGCCCTCCAGCACGGGGGCCAGGCCACGACGGACGGTCTCGACCTCGGGAAGCTCGGGCATGGGTCCTTGGCTAGCCGACCGGGGCGGCGGGGTCCATGCGCGGCGGGCGGGTTGCTGACATCGAGTCGGCGCCGCGCCCTGTGCTTTTCCGGAAGTTGATACGCCCTGAAGGCCTTGATGGAAGGGTCCGCTCCGGACGGGGCCTTGGTCAAGGACCGCTTCGCGGCCGCGCAGCGGCGGGCCCTTCGGGCCCGTCCTTGACGAAGGTCCCGCCGGAGCAAGAATGCTCATCAAGACATCAGGACGAATTCCGCCACGTGGTGGCGGGGCGACCAGCAGCCCGCACCAGGACGGCGCTGGACGGCGCTGGACGGCGCTCGCCGCTAGCCGACCCGTCCGCGCGGGTCTATGGAGCAGGACATGAGCGAGAGCACCGCCACCTTCGGCTACCGCGACGTCGATCCGACCGAGAAACCCCGCCTGGTGCGTGGCGTGTTCGACCGGGTCGCCAGCCGCTATGACCTGATGAACGACCTGATGAGCGCGGGCGTCCATCGCCTGTGGAAGGACGCCACGGCGGCCCGGCTCAATCCCCAGCCCGGCGAGGTGATCCTCGACGTGGCCGGCGGCACGGGCGACATGGCCCGGCGCTACGCGAAGATGGCCCGCGCGGCCCAGGAGCGCAGGGGCGGCGAGGACGCGACCATCCACATCATCGACTACAACGCCGAGATGATCACGGCTGGCCGGGAAAAGGGCGCGCCGCCCGAGATCTGCTGGGCCGTGGGCGACGCCCAGCGCCTGCCGCTGCGGGACGCCAGCGCCGACGCCTATTCGATCGCCTTCGGCATCCGCAACGTAACCGACATCGCCGCGGCCCTGCGCGAGGCGCGCCGCGTGCTCAAGCCGGGCGGCCGGTTCGTCTGCCTGGAGTTCAGCAAGCCCACGGGCATGGCCCTGCGCGCGGCCTATGACGCCTGGTCGTTCAAGGCCATCCCGCAGATCGGCGAATGGGTGGCCGGCGACCGGGAGTCCTATCAGTACCTGGTCGAGAGCATCCGCCGCTTCCCCGACCAGAAGACCTTCGCCAGCATGATCGAGAAGGCGGGCTTCAGCCGCGTCGGCTACAGCAATTTCACCGGCGGCGTGGCGGCCCTGCATGCGGGGCGGGTTCTCTAGGACCATGGATCTGGCCGCATTCATGCGCTTGCTGGCCGCCGGCTGGACGTTGATCCGCGCCGACGCGCTGATCCCGCGGGAGCTGGACGAGGTCCTGCCGCCTGGCGTGCGGACCCTGGCGGGGTTCCTGCGGCTGTTTTCCGGGCGCCAGGCGCGCCTGGGCCGACCGGGCGAGCGGCTGGCCCGGTCGCTGGAGCGGCTCGGCCCGGTGGCGATCAAGCTGGGCCAGGTGCTGTCGACCCGCGCCGACATCTTCGGGGCCGTGTTCGCCACCGACCTGTCGCGGCTCAAGGATGCCCTGCCGCCGTTCCCCATGTCCCAGGCCCGTGGCGAGATCGAGCGCGAGCTGGGCAAGCCGGTCGATGAGATTTTTCCGGTGTTCAGCGAGCCGGTCGCCGCCGCCTCGCTGGCCCAGGCGCACCGCGCGACGATGGCCGACGGCCGCGAGGTGGCGGTCAAAATCCTGCGGCCCGGCATCGAACGGCGGGTGGCGCGCGACAGCGCCACCCTGCTGATGGCCGGCGGCCTGATCGCCGAGCTGATCCCGCCGGCGCGGCGGCTGGAGCCCGTGGCCTTCGCCGAGACCGTCGTCCGCTCGCTGCAACTCGAGCTGGACATGCGGTTCGAGGCCGCCGGCGCGGCCGAGCTGTCCGAGGTGATGAATCGCGATGGCTGGATGCGCGCGCCCCAGGTGATCTGGGACGGCGTGGCCAAACGGGTGTTGACGCTGGAGTGGGCCGGCGGCCTGCCGCTGTCCGATCCGGCGACGCTCGAAGTCCCGGAGCTGGACCGCAAGGCGGTGGCCGACAACCTGATCCGCGCCTTCCTCGCCCAGGCCCTCGATCACGGCGTGTTCCACGCCGATCTGCACGAGGGGAACCTGTTCGTCGCGCCACCGGCGGGCATCGTGGCGGTCGATTTCGGCATCGTCGGGCGGCTGTCGCCCGAGACGCGCCGCTATCTGGCCGAGATCCTCTATGGTTTCCTGACCCGGGACTACGCACGGGTGGCGCGGGCGCATTTCGACGCCGGCTATGTGCCCGCGCACCACGACCCGGACGCCTTCGCCCAGGCCCTGCGGGCCGTCGGCGAGCCGGTGTTCGGCCGGGCGGCCAGCGAGCTCTCCATGGGCCGGCTGCTGTCGCTGCTGTTCGAGATCACCGCGCTGTTCGACATGCGGCTGCGGCCCGAGCTGGTGCTGCTGCAGAAGACCATGGTCACGGTCGAGGGCGTCGCCCGGCGGCTGTGGCCCGACCACGACCTGTGGGCCGCCGCCGACCCGGTGGTCCGCCGCTGGATCGCCCGCGAGCTCTCGCCGGTCGCCCGGGCGAAGGACTTCGCCGAGGAGGCCCTGCGCGCCTTGCGGGCCATCGCGCGGATGGCCGAGACCGGCGGCCCGCCCGCCGTGGCGCCCGAGCCGGACCGGACCGCGTCCGGCCTGACCTGGCTGGCCGCCGGCGCCGCCATCGCCGGCGCGGCGTTCCTGCTGGCGTGGTGGGCCGGGTAGGAGGCGGTCTGCCCCGCTCCCGTCCGGACGCTGATACGCCCTGAAGGCCTTGATGGAAGAGTTCGCTCCGGACGGGTCCTTGCTCAAGGACCCGCCAGGGCAAGAATGCTCATCAAGACATCAGGGCGAACTCCGCCGAGCAGATAACGGGGGCCAATCGGCCGCCACCGGCGCGCGCCTCCACCATGCTCCGCATGGTCCCCTCTCCCTCGCGAAAGAGGGTCGAGGAAACGCCTACCCGTCGTCCCGCTTTCGCCGCGCTCCGCCCTCGGCCTCGCGCGTCTTGACCCTTTCCCAGTATTCCGCCCCGTCGTCCGGCTTGAACATCGTCCGTGGCGCGCCGTCGCGGGTGGCCACGGCGAAGACGTTGCCGGCCGGGTCGTAGATCAGGGTGTCGCCATTGCGTCGGGTCAGGGTCTGGGCGCCCCTGGGCGGCCGGGCGATGAAGGCGTGGGCCTTGGCCACATAGGCGTCCAGCGTCGCCGCGCCGAAAGCCGCCCCGTTGCGCCGGAAGTTGCGCTCGGCGTTCTGGTCGGCGGTGAACCGGCGGCTGGCGGACCACATGGGCTTGCCATCGACGCGCCGCACGGGCGCCGCGCGGGCCTCGGCCGCGCGCGGAGTCCCTGATCGCGCCGTCTCCACCGCCGCCGGTGGCGATGCCATCGCCTCATGCACGGGCACGGCGGAGGCTCCGCCGTCGCAGGCCGCCAGCAACGTGGCCAGAGCCACGACGCCGGCCATTCCGGTCAATCTTTCCATGATCACACCTCGTCTTCTATCCAAGCGTGCAACTGAACATAGCAAGAACACGGGTTTGGCGTTTGGTCAAGCGCCGGGCTCGTCGTATGCAGCGGCGGGATTTCACGGCTCTGACGGAGACGCGGGTTTGGCTGAGCGGCGGGTTCTGCTGATCGTCGGGGGCGGCATCGCCGCCTACAAGGCGCTGGAGCTCACGCGGCTCCTGCGCAAGGCGGGGGTGGCCGTGCGGCCGATCCTGACGGCGGCGGGCGCGTGGTTCGTCACGCCGCTGTCGCTGTCGGCTTTGGCCGGCGACAGGGTCTACAGCGAGCTCTTCTCCCTGACCGACGAGGCGGAGATGGGCCATATCGAGCTCAGCCGCTCGGCCGACCTGGTGGTCGTGGCGCCGGCGACGGCGGACCTGATGGCCCGGGCCGCCAACGGCCTGGCCAATGATCTGGCTTCCACCGCCCTGCTGGCGACCGACAAGCCGGTGCTGATGGCCCCGGCCATGAACGTGCGCATGTGGGAGCATCCTGCGACGAAGCGGAACCTCGCCACGCTGAAGGGTGACGGCGTGTCCTTCGTCGGGCCCGACGAGGGGGCCATGGCCTGCGGCGAGTTCGGCCTTGGCCGCATGGCCGAGCCCGAGGCGATCTTCGGCGCGATCCTGGGCCTGCTGGAGGGCCCCGCCGCCCGCCCTTTAGCCGGTAAGCATGTGCTGGTCACGGCCGGCCCGACGGCCGAGGCGCTCGACCCCGTGCGGCTGCTGACCAACCGCTCAAGCGGGCGGCAGGGCTACGCCATCGCCGGGGCCCTGGCGGCGCTCGGCGCCCGGGTGACGCTGGTGTCGGGGCCCGTCAGCCTCCCGACGCCCGCCGGCGTCGATCGGGTCGATGTCGAATCGGCCCGCGACATGCTCGCCGCCAGCCAGGCCGCCCTGCCGGCCGACGCGGCCGTCTGCGTCGCCGCCGTGGCCGACTGGCGTCCGGACGAGGCGTTCGGGATCAAGCTGAAGAAGGGCAAGGACGGTCCGCCGACCCTGCGGCTGGTGGAGAACCCCGACATTCTGGCGACCCTCGCCGCCGCCGGCCCGGCCCGGCCCAGGCTGGTGGTCGGCTTCGCGGCCGAGACCAACGACGTGGAGATGCACGCCAGGGCCAAGCTGGCGCGCAAGGGCTGCGACTGGATCATCGCCAACGACGTGACCGAGCCAGGCGTGATGGGCGGCGAGGAGAACGCGGTGCTGCTGATCAGCAAGGCTGGCGTCGAGCGCTGGGATCGGGCCCACAAGAACCAGGTGGCGGCCGACCTGGCCGCCCGCATCGCGAAGGCATTGACGTGACTCCGACCATCCCCGTCGTCCAGCTGTCCCACGCGCGGGGCCTGCCGCTGCCGGCTTACGAGACGCCGCTGGCGGCCGGCATGGACCTGCGGGCGGCGGTGGCCGAGGACGCGCCGCTGACGCTGCAGCCGATGGCCCGGGCCATGGTCCCGACGGGCCTGGCCTTCGCCGTGCCGGCCGGCTTCGAGGCCCAGGTTCGGCCGCGCTCGGGCCTGGCGGCCAAGGCCGGAGTCACCTGCCTCAACACGCCCGGCACCATCGACGCGGACTATCGCGGCGAGGTGAAGGTCATTCTGGTCAATCTGGGGGAGGAGGACTTCATCATCCGCCGGGGCGACCGCATCGCCCAGCTGGTCATCGCGCCGGTGGCGAGCGCCGCGTGGCGCCTGGTCGCCAGCCTCGACGAGACCGCGCGCGGCGCGGGCGGCTTCGGCTCGACTGGCGCGGCCTAGACGGGCGGGCCGCCGTGCAGCCCGACGTAGCCGAGGAAGCCGGTGGCGAAGCTCAACGCCGCGATCCACAGGAAGGGCTTGAGCACATCGTAGGGGTGATCGACTGCGGCGCGCATGACGCGGGGTGTCCTCTCGGGCCGGGCATTCAAAAAGCTGAACACTTGGCGCCGCATACAGTTGCAGGCGTCTGTCTGAATGGATGATGACGTGATTCGCGTAACAGCCGAATCGGCCGCCGAGACAGTCGCCCGCAAGGTGAAGCCGGGGGGCGGCCGTGTGTTCATTTCCGGTGCGGCCGGCGAACCCCTCGCCCTGCTTGACGTTTACCGACGCCGGCCCGAACTGGCCGCCGGCCTGACCTTCGTCGGCGCTTCGGTTCCCGGGATCAACCGCACCGACTGGGCGGGCCTGCACGAGACCGCGCGGGCCGAGGGGACCTTCCTGTCGGCCGACTGGCGGGCCAGTTTCGAAGCGGGCCGGTTCAGCCTTCGGCCGATGACCTGGTTCCAGACCTTCAGCTGGCTGGGGGAGACGCCGCTCGACGCGGCCGTGGTCCAGGTCAGCCCACCGGACGCCGACGGCGCCGTCTCGCTGGGCGTCGCCAGCGACCTGGCGCCGGCCGTGCTGGCGCGGGACGTGTTCAAGGTCGCCCTGGTCAATCCGGCCATGCCGCGGGTCCAGGGCGCCGTCTGGCCACTGTCGGGGTTCGACCTGGTCGCCGACGCGCCGCACGACCTGCTGACCTACGAGGCCGGCACGCTCGACCCGGCCTTCGACGCCATCAAGCGCCACCTGCAGGGCCTGATTCCCGACGGGGCCAGCGTGCAGTTCGGGGTCGGCAAGGCGGGCATCGCGGCGCTGGCCGCGCTGGAGGGCATGAAGGGGCTGCGTATTCATTCGGGCATGGTCACCGATCCGCTGCTGCCGGTGCTGGATTCGGGCGCCCTGACCGAGGTGGTGACGGGTCTGGCGGCCGGCTCGCGCGACCTTTATGACCGTTGCGGCTTGGACGATCGAATCCGCTTCGAGCCGTCGAACGTCACCCACGACATCCGCGTGCTGGCGGCGATTCCGCGGCTGGTGGCGGTCAATTCGGCGATCGAGATCGACCTGTTCGGCCAGGCCAACGCCGAGTTCCAGGACGGCCGCCAGATCAGCGGCGTCGGCGGCCTGACCGACTTCCTGCGCGGCGCGCGGCTGTCGAAGGGCGGCCTGCCGATCCTCGCCCTGCCAGCCAGCGCCCGGCGCGGCGCGGTCAGCCGCATCGTGCCGCGCCTGCCCCCGACGGCCGTCTCCGTGCCGCGGGCCGATGTGGGGCTGGTGATCACCGAGCACGGCGTCGCTGACCTGCGCGGCCTGACCCTCGAGGGCCGGGCCGAGGCGCTGATCGGGGTGGCGGACCCGGGCCACCGCGACCGGCTGGCGACGGCGTGGACCGAGATCCGGCGGGGACTTTAGTCTCGCGGCCGGCCGCGCCGGACCTCAGCCGTCTTGCGCCAGAACCGATGCGGCCTCGTCCCCGGCCAGCCATTTGGCCAGCCGCAGAGCCCGCCACTGCGCCGGGCCGGCGCCTTTGGCGACCAGTATCTGCACGGTCTCGCCGTCGATGCGCGCCTGCCAGCGGTGCTCGAGCCGGACGTGGCCAAGGCGCTGCAGGCGGTTGGCGATCAGGCTCTGGCGGGTCACGATCAGGGCGGACGGTTCGGCCTCGGCCATCTCGAGCAGCGCCTGCGGCCGCGCCTCGCTGACCACCAGCACGCCGGGCTCGGCGAACCGGTCCCGCGCCCGGGTCAGGACCGCGCCCAGGCCGGGGTCGCAGATCACGGATTGACGAGGCGGGCCCGAACCGCAGCCGGCCAGCGCCAGGGTCGAGACGAGAAAAACGCGACGGTCCATGTCCCAACTCTACATGGCGGCCCCCGAACCGCCAGAGTCGCATTGACCGGATGGGGGCCTTCCTGTATTTGCCCGCCCTTCGATTTATCCGGCGTGCGCGGCCTTTCGCGAGCGCCCGTCCGTTCTGAGGTTCTACAAGCTCATGGCCAATAATCCCGGCGCCAAGAAGGCGATCCGCAAGATCGAGCGCCGCACGGAAGTGAACAAGGCCCGCCGCTCGCGCGTGCGCACCTTCCTGCGCAAGTTCGACGAAGCCCTGGCCGCCGGCGACGCCGCCGCCGCCAAGGCCGCCTTTATCGTCGCGCAGTCGGAACTGATGCGCGCCGTGTCCAAGGGCGTGGTCCACAAGAACACCGGCTCGCGCAAGGTCTCGCGCCTGAACGCCCAGCTGAAGAAGCTGTCGGCCGCCTGACTTCGGGACTCCCCGAAACGGGTTGGCGAGCACCGTTCGCCTGATATTTCAGCACGTTGAACAACCGGCAGGCGCACCTCGCGCCGGCCGGTTTTTCATGCTCGCGATTCGCGTGTGCGGCGAATTCCCACACCCCTCGGGAGGCGCGTTAACGGATTCCCTTGCGGCGCGAGGGGCCCTCGCGAGTCAACAGAAATATCCGCGTCCGGACTCAAATTTCACGTTTGACCCACCGTTTTTTGGGTCGTTAGTGTGAGGCCTCGACGCTTGGTTCATTTCCTACTTTGGTGATGCGAAAGGCGGCGGCGGATGACGTGCATCCGGCGCGCGAGAACCTGTCTGCGTTGGGTTTGAGGACTTCTCCACCGTGGGGGCGGAGGAGTGTCGCGGGTAGAAAAAGCGTAATGGAATGGTGGGGCTGATGACTTCCATGGGCGGGCGAACGATGTCGTCGCAAACTCCGGCTGGCGCTGTCTGGACGAAGGCCTGCCTGGCTCTTCGCCGGGAACTCGGCGAAGCCGCGTTCGGCTCGTGGCTCGCCCAGGCCGCCCTGCGTGAGATCGCCGACGGCCGCATCGTGCTGGTCACGCCCACGGGGGTCGCCCGCGACTGGATCCGCCGCAACGCCTGGCGCCGCATCGGCGAGCTGTGGGCCGAGCACGACCCGGCGGGGCGCAGCCTGGATCTGAAGTCCCGCATGGAATTCGAGGCCGACACCGGCGGCCTGGACATCATCGCCGAGGCCATCGAGGTGATGGACCCGGTCGCGACGGACGCGCCGACCCTCGCCCCGACGCCCGGCGGCCGTCCGACCCGCGTGGCCGGCCTGCAGGACCGTTTCACCTTCGACAGCTTCGTGCCAGGCCCGGCCAACGAGTTCGCCCACGCCGTGGCCCGCCGCGTGGCCAGCTGGGCCGACGGCCACTTCAACCCGGTGGTGATCCACAGCGGCTACGGCTTTGGCAAAACCCACCTGCTCAACGCCATGGCCTGGGAGGCGATGCGCGCCGCGCCGGAAAAGCGCGTCGTCTACCTCAGCGCCGAGCGCTTTCTGTCGACCTTCGTGCGGGCAGTGATGGATCGCTCCACGGCCCTGTTCAAGGAAGAGCTGCGCGCCGCCGACCTGCTGCTGATCGACGACGTGCATTCCGTCGCCGGCAAGCAATCGACCCAGGAAGAGCTGTTCCACACCCTGACCGCCCTGATGGAGGACGGCCGCCGCGTGGTGTTCTCGGCCGACCGGCCGCCGGCGCAGATCACCGAAATGGACGCGCGGCTGCGCAGCCACCTGTCGGCGGGCCTGGTCTGCGGCATCGAGCCGGCCGACCGCACGCTGCGCATGGGCATCCTTGAGCGCAAGCTGGCGTCGCTGGGCCGCCAGGGCGGGTTCAACGCCTCGGCCAAGCCCGAGGTGATGCAGTTTCTCGCCGATCGCTTCACCGACAGCGTGCGCGAGCTGGAAGGGGCCCTGAACACCCTGGTGGCCCGCATGGGCGCCGAGGTCGGCGGCCTGTCGCTGGACGAGGCCCAGGCCATCCTGCGGCCGCACCTGCGCGGCGCCGAGAAGCGCATCACCATCGACGACATCCAGAAGGCCACCTCCGAGCATTTCGGCCTGCGTCAGGCGGACCTGGTGTCCGAGCGCCGCAACCGCTCCATCGCCCGGCCACGCCAGGCGGCCATGTGGCTGGCCAAGCAGCTGACCACCCGCTCGCTGCCCGACATCGGCCGGCGCTTCGGCGGCCGCGACCACACCACCGTGCTGCACGCCGTGCGCCGCATCGAGGCGCTGAAGGCCGACGATCCCCAGCTGTCCCGCGACCTGGAAGCGTTGACGCGCAAGCTGCGGGGGTAACCACCCGCCGCCGTCATGGCCCGCTTCATGCGGGCCACCCAGGAACACGGGCGACAACATTGAGGGCGCGAATGATCCTCGCCCCTTCCGTTCGGCTCATCACGCTTGGGTGGCCCGGACAAGCCGGGCCATGACGGTGAATGGCCCTACGGCCGCACCCCGTTCTCGTGGAAGAAGTCGATCATTCGCCGCCAGCCGTCCTGGGCGGCCGCGGGGTCGTAGCTGGCGCGGTAGTCGGCGTGGAAGCCGTGCTGGGCGTCAGGGTAGACGATCAGGTCGGACCCCTTCTTGCGGTATTGCTTCAACCCGGTGCGCATCGCCTCGACGTCGGCGGCCGGAATGCCCTGGTCCTTGCCGCCGTAGAGGCCGAGCACCGGCGCCTTGAGGTAGCCGACCAGCTCCAGCGGCCATTCCCGTTCCGGCCCGGCCAGGAACTGCCCGGCCGCCGGGCGCGACAGCCGGCCGTACCAGGCCACGCCGCAGCGGAAATGGCGGAACCGTTCGCAGGCCAGCCAGACCTGGGCGCCGCCCCAGCAATAGCCGGTGATGGCCATCTTCCGTCGGTTGACGAAGGCCTGGTCCGACAGCCACCGCGCGGTCGCCTCGATGTCGTTCATCACCTGCGCGTCGGTGGCCGCCCCGACGATGGCGCGGATCGCGGCGAAATCGACCAGCGGCGCGGGATCGCCGTGCCGCGCGAACAGGTCCGGCGCGATGGCCACATAACCGAGCTTGGCCAGCCGCCGGCAGATGTCACGGATGTACTCGTGGATGCCGAACACCTCGGAAACCACCAGCACCACCGGCCGCCTGCCGCGCCCGTCGGGCCGGGCGAGGTAGGCGGGTACGTCGCGGTCGCCGGCCGGGATCATCACCGTCTCGGCCATCAGGCCCTCGGCGTCGGTGTGGATCGGCTCGGCCCGGGCCGATACCGCGGCGGCGGCGTAGCCGGCGAAGAACAGGGCTGGCAGGGCGCGGCGGGACAGGTCGAAGTCTCGCGGCTCCGAGCCCTCGGGGCGGGTCAGCTTCAGCATGGCGGGGTTCCCTCGTATCGTTGGCCGCACCCTATCCCCCGACCGGCTCCGCTGGGAAGCGGTTCAGGCCGGCCGCGCGCGACGCAACGTCAGATTGATCCGGCCGCCACCGGGAACCAGGCGGGACGAGCCGGCCAGGATGCGATCGACGCCGTGAAACGCCAGCCGCGATTCCCCGGCCAGCAGGCAGACATCGCCCGAGGCCAGCCGCACCGAGCGGGTCGGGTCCGTCCGCTTCAGGCCGCCCAGGCGGAAGACCGCCGTGTCGCCCAGCGACACCGACAGCACCGGAAAGCCGAAGTCGGCCTCGTCCTGGTCGCGGTGCGGGCCCATCCTCGCGCCCTCGCGGTAGAGGTTGACCAGGCAGGCGTCGGCCGGGACCGCCGGATCGGCCAGCTCCGCCCACAAGGCCTGCAGCACCGGCGGCATCGGCGGCCAGGGCTCGCCCGTCAGCGGGTGGCGCGCCTCGTAGCGATAGCCGCGCGCGTCGGTGACCCAGCTAAGCGGTCCCAGCCCCGTCATCTCCACGCTCATGGCCTTGCCGCCCGGCGTGACCTGGTGGTGGAATGGCGCGGTTCGGGCGGCCGTCAGCACCGCATCGACCAGCGCCGCCTGGGCCGAAGGATCCAGCCGGCCGGGAAGCAGGGTGAAACCTGACAAATCCTTCATGATTCACTCCGGGCCGCTTCAGTCTAACGTCCCAACGTGCGGGATGGGGAGATCGGGCGTGTTCAATCGCATCGTAACGGGACTGGCGCTGACGGCGACGGTTCTTCTGGCGGGCTGCGGCGGCGGCAGGGACCCGGCGGCCCGGCACGTCCTGCCCACGGATGTCACCCCCATCCACTACGACATCGCCGTGCGACCCGACGCGACCGCCCTGAGCTTCACCGGCTCGGTCGGCGCCGACGTCCATGTGGTCAGGCCGACCGCCGTGGTGACGCTGAACGCGGCCGACCTGACCTTTGGCAAGGTGCGACTGGATGGCGCCGACGCGGCGCCCAGGGTGACCTATGACGCCCCCGCGCAAACCGCGACCCTGACCTTCGCCCAGCCCCTGACCGCCGGGAGGCACCGGCTGGCCATCGACTACACGGGCAAGATCAACCAGCAGGCCTTTGGCCTGTTCTCGGTCGATTACGACACGGCCCAGGGCAGCAAACGACTGCTGGCGACGCAGTTCGAGTCGCCCGACGCCCGGCGGTTCGCGCCCATGTGGGACGAGCCGGCCCTGAAGGCGACGTTCAAGCTGACCGTCGATGCGCCCACCGCCGACATGGTCGTCTCCAACATGCCCGTCGAGACGGCCACGCCGGTCGAGGGCGGCCTGACGCGCACCACCTTCGCGGTCTCGCCGAAGATGAGCTCCTATCTGCTGTTCCTGGCCGTGGGCGACTTCGAACGCGTGAGCCGCAAGGTCGGCGACGTCGATGTAGGCGTGGTGGTCAAGCGCGGCTCAACCGGCGAGGCGGGCTTCGCGCTCGACGCGGCCGAGCAGCTGCTGCCCTTCTTCAACGACTATTTCGGCACGCCCTACCCCCTGCCCAAGCTGGACCTGGTGGCCGTGCCCGGCGGCGCGGCGGCCTTCTCGGCGATGGAGAACTGGGGGGCCATCCTCTATTTCGAAAAGGCCGTGCTGGTCGATGCCCGGGTCTCGAGCCAGGCCGACCGCCAGAACGCCTTCACCACCATCGGCCACGAGATGGCGCACCAGTGGTTCGGCGACCTGGTGACGATGAGCTGGTGGGACGACATCTGGCTCAACGAGGGCTTCGCCTCCTGGATGGAGGCCAAGGCCACCGACCATTTCCACCCCGAGTGGTCGGTTCAACTGCAGGACATGGCCGCCCGCGACGGGGCGATGAATCTCGACGCCCGCGCCGCCACCCATCCGATCGTGCAGGAGGTCGCCGACGCGCGCGACACGGCGTTCGACACCATCAGCTACCAGAAGGGCCAGGCGGTCATCGCCATGATCGAGGCCTGGGTCGGGGCCGATCACTTCCGCGACGCCCTGCGCGCCTACATGAAGAAACACGCCTACGGTAACACCGTTAGCGACGACCTGTGGAGCGCGGTGGAGACCGCCTCCGGTCAGCCGATCCGCCGCATCGCCGGCGACTTCACCCGCCAGCCCGGCGTGCCGCTGATCAAGGTCACCTCCCTGGGTTCGGCCTGGCGGCTGACCCAGCGCCGCTTCGGCGTCGATGCCCCGTCCCGCCGGCCGCTCAGCTGGTCGACGCCGGTGGCCGCGACCTGGCCGGGCGAGAAGCGCGACTGGCGCGGCCTGGTGTCGATGGGCGAGTCGGTGCGGCTCAAGGGCCCGGCGGGCGCGCCGTTGCTGGTCAACTTCGGCCAGGCCGGCTACTTCCGCACGGCCTACGATGAAAAGGCCTTCGCCCGGCTGCGGACCCGCTTCGGCCGGCTCGACGCGGTCGATCAGCTGGGCCTGCTCTACGACTACTGGGCGTTCGGCCAGGAGGGCGCGGCGCCGGTCGCCGACTGGCTCGATCTCGCCGCCAGCCTGCCCGCCGACGCCAATCCGGTGGTCTGGATGCAGGTGGTCGATGTGCTGAACCAGATCGACCGCCTCTATGACGGAAACACCGGTCAGACGGCCTTCCGCGCCCGGGCGCGGGCCCTGCTGGGGCCGGTCTGGGCGCGGGTCGGCTGGACGCCAGTCGTCGGCGAGCCGGCCACCGCCATCCTGCTGCGGGCGGACCTGATCAGGGCGCTGGGCCGGTTCGACGACCAGGCCGTGGTCGCCGAGGCCCGCGCGCGCTTCGCCCGCATGGATACGGACGGCGCGGCCCTGCCGGCGGCGATCCGCGAACCGGCCCTGATCGTGGTCGCCATGCAGGCCGATGCGGCGACCTGGGAGCGCCTGCGGACCATGGCCCGGACCTCGACCAACGCCCTGGAGAAGCAGCAGCTCTATGGTGTGCTCGGCGAGGTGCGCGACAAGGCCCTGGCGCGGCGCACGCTGGAGCTTGCGCTTGGCGACGAGCCGCCGATCACCCTGCGCCAGAACATCCTGCGCGGGCCGTCGGGCAACTATCCGGCCATGACCTGGGCCTATCTGAAGGCCAACAAGGCGCGCGCCGACGCCCTGTTCGCGCCGGGCTCGATGGTCGGGATGCTGGCGCGGATCACGGGCGGCTGGGCGGACGAGACCATCGCGGGCGAGGCCCTGTCCATGGCCCAGGCCGAGGGCCAGCCACCGCAGCGTCTCAAGGCCTCGCTGTCGGCCGCCGTCTATCGCGCCAAGGTGCGGCGCGAGCGGCTGGGCGATATCGATGAATGGGTAAAAAGGGGCCATTAGCCCCGCCTGGAAAGGCGCCGGGCGGGGCGTTGGCCGCCCCGCCCGCGGGATCCCCCCGGTTCCCGTCGCCTCCGGCGGTCTTCAGTCCTCGGTGTAGCGGTAGGACGAGATCTCGCAGACATCGACCCGCTGGCGAACCAGGGAGTCGCCGTCGTCGAACACGGCCTTGAAGTCGTACAGGCAGTAGCCCGAGCCGTCGTCGATGTTGATCACGACCGATTGGCCCGGCCGCAGCACGCTCTGGCCGAGGATGTCCTCTTCCCAGCCCGTGGCGTTCACGTTCGACGCATAGAAGCGCACGATCGTGAAGCGCGTTTCGTTGATGATTTTCACGCGGCGGTCTTCGGCCGAAGCCAGACCGGGCGTGAGCGCGGTGGTCGCCACCATGACGGCGAGCGCGAGACCGGCCTTTAGCCGGGTAGACAGGGTCGACATTGATTCCCTCCTGAACGAAGCCCCTCGAACGGTCGCAGAAAGTCACGAAATCCCCGGCGAGGCCATGCCCCAAATGGGGGGCGTCGCCGAGACGACGTCAAAGCCCCCGGCATGATCGGGGTTTTGCTCTTGCGGCGGGCGCCTTGCTTCCCATATGCCGGACTGACAAACGGCTTTCCCCGAACGGAAAGTCACCCCGTTTCAGACCAGAGGATCCAACCGGGGACGGAAGAGAAAAACCGGGGCGCTTCATGAAGGCCCTCGTCACCGCCGTCCGCCAGTAAGGGAGCTAGAGAGACCTCACATGAGCAAGATCATCGGCATCGACCTGGGAACGACCAATTCCTGCGTGGCCATCATGGATGGCAAGACGCCCAAGGTGCTCGAAAACGCCGAGGGCGCGCGGACCACACCCTCCGTCGTCGCCTTCCTTGATGACGGCGAAAAGCTGGTCGGCCAGCCGGCCAAGCGCCAGGCGGTGACCAACCCGACCAACACCCTGTTCGCCATCAAGCGCCTGATCGGCCGCTCGTATGACGATCCCGTCGTGGCGAAGGACAAGGGGATGGTGCCCTACGACATCGTCAAAGGCCCGACCGGCGATGCCTGGGTCAAAGCCCACGGCAAGGACTACAGCCCGCAGGAGGTTTCGGCCTTCATCCTGATGAAGCTCAAGGAAGACGCCGAGCGTCACCTGGGCGAGAAGGTCACCAAGGCGGTCATCACCGTTCCGGCCTATTTCAACGACGCCCAGCGTCAGGCGACCAAGGACGCCGGCCGCATCGCCGGCCTGGAAGTCCTGCGCATCATCAACGAGCCGACCGCCGCGGCCCTAGCCTACGGCCTGGAAAAGAACGACGGCAAGAAGATCGCCGTCTATGACCTGGGCGGCGGCACCTTCGACGTCTCGATCCTGGAGATCGGCGACGGCGTGTTCGAGGTGAAGGCCACCAACGGCGACACCTTCCTCGGCGGCGAGGACTTCGACCTGCGGATCGTCGATTTCCTGGCCGACGAGTTCAAGAAGGAAACCGCCACTGACCTGCGCAACGACAAGCTGGCCCTGCAGCGCCTGAAGGAAGAGGCCGAGAAGGCCAAGAAGGAGCTGTCGACGACCACGCAGTACGAGGTCAACCTGCCGTTCATCAGCATGAACGCGTCCGGCCCGCTGCACCTGAACATCAAACTGTCGCGCGCCAAGCTGGAAGCCCTGGTCGAGGATCTGATCGTCCGCACGATCGGCCCCTGCGAACAGGCGCTGAAGGACGCCGGCATCAAGAAGGGCGACATCGACGAGGTGATCCTGGTCGGCGGCATGACCCGCATGCCCAAGGTGGTCGATGCGGTGAAGACCTTCTTCGGCCGCGAGCCGCACCAGGGCGTCAACCCGGACGAGGTCGTGGCGCTGGGCGCCGCGGTCCAGGCCGGCGTGCTGCAGGGCGACGTCAAGGACGTGCTGCTGCTGGACGTGACCCCGCTGACGCTGGGCATCGAGACGCTGGGCGGCGTGTTCACCCCGCTGATCGAGCGCAACACGACCATCCCGACCAAGAAGAGCCAGACCTTCTCGACCGCCGACGACAACCAGTCGGCCGTGACGATCCGGGTCTTCCAGGGCGAGCGTCCGATGGCGCATGACAACAAGATGCTGGGCCAGTTCGACCTGGTCGGCATCCCGCCGGCGCCGCGCGGCATTCCGCAGATCGAGGTCATCTTCGACATCGACGCCAACGGCATCGTGCACGTCACGGCCAAGGACAAGGCGACCAACAAGGAACAGTCGATCCGCATCCAGGCCAATGGCGGCCTGTCGGACGCCGACATCGACAAGATGGTTCGCGAGGCCGAGTCCAACCGCGCCGAGGACGAGAAACGCAAGGCCGGGGTCGAGGCCCGCAACCAGGCCGACGCGGTGATCCACTCCACCGAGAAGGCCATGGCCGAGCATGGCGACAAGGTCTCGGCCGATGAGAAGGCCGCCATCGAGACGGCCCTGGCCGACCTCAAGGCCGTGCTCGACGGTGGCGACTCCGACGAGATCGGCGTCAAGACCAAGGCCCTGATCGACGCGTCGATGAAGCTCGGCGAGGCGATGTACAAGGCCCAGCAGGGCGAGCCCGGCGGCGAGGGCGCCGAGCAGGCCGCGGACGACGGCGTGGTCGATGCCGAGTTCGAGGAAGTTGACGGCGACGACAAGAAGTCGGCGTGACGTCAGGCCTCATGGCGGCGGAGGACGGTTCCGTGGTGAAAGCTCGCCCGGGAAACGTCGCCGCCGCCTTCACGGATGCGGGAAGGTCCCGTCCAACGCGTCTGGTATCAGGCTTGCAGTCGGACGGGCGATCGCCCACCTCAGGGAATGCTCGGTTTTTCGGTGATGCCGGCTGATGCGTGACTATTATGAAGTTCTGGGCGTCCAGCGCGGAGCCGACGAGGCGGCGCTGAAGAGCGCCTTCCGCAAGATGGCGATGGAGCACCATCCCGATCGCAACGGCGGCTGCGAGGACGCCTCCTCGCGGTTCAAGGAGATCAACGAGGCCTATTCGGTCCTGTCTGATCCGCAGAAGCGCGCGGCCTACGACCGCTTCGGCCACGCTGGCGTCAACGGCATGAACGGCGGCGGTCAGGGCGCCGGTTTCGGCGACGTGCACGACGTCTTCAACGAGGTGTTCGGCGAGGCCTTTGGCGAGATGTTCGGCGGCCGGCGGCGCCAGAACAACGGCCCGGCCCGTGGCCAGGACCTGCGCTACGACCTGGAGATCACCCTCGAGCAGGCCTTCGCCGGCGCCGAGGTGGAGATCACCGTGCCCGCCTCGATCACCTGCGAAACCTGCGAGGGTTCGGGCGCCAAGCCCGGCACCAGCCCGACGGTCTGCGGCAGCTGCGGCGGCGCCGGCCGGGTCCGCGCGACCCAGGGCTTCTTCGCCATCGAGCGCAGCTGCCCCCGCTGCGGTGGCACGGGCAAGCTGGTGCTCGATCCCTGCAAGAGCTGCAACGGCCAGGGCCAGGTGCGCCGCCAGCGCACGCTGCAGGTCCGCATCCCGGCCGGCGTCGATGACGGCGCGCGCATCCGGCTGGCCGGCGAGGGCGACGCGGGCCAGCGCGGCGGACCGCGCGGCGACCTCTACATCTTCCTGTCGTTGGCCCCACACGAGCTGTTCGAGCGCGATGGCCTGGACCTGCTCTGCACCGTGCCGGTGCCGATGTGCGTCGCGGCCCTGGGCGGCGAGATCGAGGCGCCCTGCCTGGTCGGCGGTGAGGACTGCGACGGCGAATGCCGCATCCCGGTCAAGGTGCCGGAAGGGACCCAGACCGGCCGCACCGTGCGCCTCAAGGGGCGCGGCATGCCGTCCCTGCGCGGCCGCGAGCGCGGCGACCTGCTGGTGGAGATGTTCGTCGAAACCCCGACCCATCTGAGCGCCCGGCAAAAGGAGCTGATGCGCGAACTGGCCGAGACCTGCGGCGAGGCGCAGCACCCCAAGGCCGCCGGCTTCATGGGCAAGGCGAGCAAGTTCTGGGGCACGGTGTCGGGCAAGGCATAGGCGCCCGACCCGGAAGACCTACCCGGCCGGCTTCCGACGTCCGCGGACCACCTTCATTTCGAAGGCCTTCAGCTCGGCGTCGTGTTCCACCTCGGACGCCTTGAGGTCCGCCACCTTGCGGACAGCGGCGAAGGCGGCGAACCGCTCGCCCGCGATTTTTTCCATCCCGTCATGCGAAACACGTCCAGCTCTCGCCAAAGTGGGCCTTACAAGAAGCGGGAGGCGGTCTAGGTTCTCCCAAACCGGAGGCGTCGAATGACCGAGAAGGTAAAGGTCGCGCTGATCATCGCGGGGGGAGCCGTCGTCGTGACGTGCCTGTGGCTCTACTTCTCGCCCTACCAATCCTGTGTGCGGGCGAAAGCTGCCTATGGGTCGTCCTACGAGACAGACCCTGCCAAGGTTAAAGCTGGGGCCAAGGTCTTCTGTGCGATCCGCCGATAAACTCGGGACCGAAATTCAAGCTGAGATACTACCCCCCGTCACGGCGTGGGGCATCTTGTTCTGGACCGTGGCGAAAAACATCTGGGCCCGTTCGGACCCGCCATCGTAATCGACACTGGTCGTGTAGACGTCCTTGATCTTCTGATAGAAGCGCTTCTCGGAAGCGCGAATTTCGCGGATTTTTTCGAGCAGCTCGTCGAAATAGTCGAACCGCTCCGCGCCTTTCAGGCGAGCATCGTCGATGACGAAGCCCTTGACGAGATAGTCTCGCAATCTCGTGGTCGCCCACTGCCGAAACCGCGTTCCTCTGTCTCCCCGCACCCGGTACCCGACCGCCAGGATCACATCGAGGCTGTAGAGTCGGATTGTCCTTTTGATCGCGCGCCCGCCCTCCAGTCGAACCTGTAAGAACTCCTTACAAGTTGCCCCCTCGGATTGCTCGCCATCCCCATAGATTGACCGGATATGCTGGGTCACGTTCTGCGGGCTGGTCCGAAACAGCTCGGCCATCTCGGCCTGACTTAGCCAGACCGTGCCGCCCTCGGCCCGGAGCTGGACCGCCGGACCACCGTCGTCAGCCTGGTAGAGGATCAGTTCGCCGTTCGACACGGACTTGCGTTCCCTTATTGTTCCGATCCGGTATAGCGCAAACTCGATCCGCGGGCGACACCCCTCTTCCCGCCGCGAAACCCTTAACGCCCCTCGCGAACCCCGCTAGGGTCGCCGGCGATGAACGCCCCGCTCCATCCTGCCCAGACCGCGCCCGACGCCGCCGGCGCGACGCCCGTGATGGCGCAGTATTTCGAGGCCAAGTCGCGCCAGCCGGACGCGCTGGTGTTCTTCCGCATGGGCGACTTCTACGAGCTGTTCTTCGACGACGCGATCAAGGCGGCGGCGGCCCTGGGCATCGCCCAGACCTTTCGCGGCACGCACAACGGCCAGCCCATTCCGATGGCCGGCGTGCCGGTCCACGCGGCGGAGGCCTATCTCGCCAAGCTGATCCGGGCGGGCTTCAAGGTCGCGGTCTGCGAGCAGATGGAAAACCCGGCCGAGGCCCGTAAGCGCGGCTCCAAGGCCATCGTCCACCGCGACGTGGTGCGCATCGTCACGCCCGGCACCCTGACCGAGGACGGCCTGCTGGACGCGCGCGGGGCCAACCGGCTGGCGGCCATCGCCCTGCGCGGCGGCCAGGCGGCCGTGGCCAGCGTCGAGCTGTCGACCGGCGAGGTGGAGAGCCTGCTGATCGCGCCGTCCGGCCTGTCGGCGGCCCTGGCGGCGCTGCAGCCATCGGAGATTCTCGTCCCCGACCGGCTGTTCGCCGACGAAGCCGTCAGCCTAGCCCTCAAGAGCGCCGGCGGCATCGTCCAGCCCGTGGCCCAGGCCTTGGCCGAGCCGGCTGCGTCGGAAGCGCGGCTCAAGCGGCTCTACGGCGTCGATACGCTCGACGGCTTCGGCGGCCTGGCCGGGGCGGAGATCTCGGCGCTGGGCCTGATCGCCGCCCATCTGGAGATGACCCAGGCCGGCCGGCTGCCGGCCCTGTCGCCGCCCCGGCGCGCGGGCGAGGCCGACGTCATGGCCATCGACCCGGCCACCCGCGCCAGCCTCGAGATCGAGCGCACCACCGGCGGCCAGCGCGACGGCTCGCTGCTGGGCGGCATCGACCGCTGCGTTACGGCCGCCGGCTCGCGACTGCTGGCCGCGCGGCTGGCCCGGCCGCTGCTCGACCCGGCCGCCATCGACGTGCGGCTCGACGCCATCCAGTGGCTGCTGGAGCGTCGGCAACTGCGCGAACGTCTGCGTGAGGCGCTCAAGCGCTCCGGCGACCTGGCCCGCGCCCTGTCGCGGCTGGCGCTCGGCCGCGGCGGGCCGCGCGACCTGGGAACCCTGCGCGATGGCTTGAAGACCGGCGAGGCGCTGTCCGGCCTGGTGGTCGATGCCGGCGACAGCCTGAGCGCTCCGCCATTCGAGATCGAGATGGCGCTGGCGGCCGTCAATCCGTCGCTGTCGGCCGATCTGTCGGGCCTGCTGGCGCAGCTGACGGGCGGCCTTGGCCCCGACCTGCCGGCCCAGGCCCGCGATGGCGGCTTCGTCGCCACCGATGTGCGCCCCGAGCTCGATCAGGCCCGAGCCCTGCGCGACGACAGCCGCCGGGTGGTCGTCGAGCTGGAGAGCCGGCTGGCGGCGGAGAGCGGCGTGCCGCTGAAGATCCGCCACAACGCCGTGCTCGGCTATTTCGTCGAGACCACGGCCGGCAAGGCCGACCCGCTGTTTCAGCCACCGCTGAACGCCACCTTCATCCACCGCCAGACCCTGGCCAACCAGGTGCGGTTCACCACCGTCGAGCTGGCCGATCTGGACGCCCGCATCGCCCAGGCCGGCGAGCGGGCATTGGCCATCGAGGTCGCCACCTTCGAGGCCTGGCGCGAGGCCGCCTGCGCCTTGGCCGCGCCGCTGCAGGCCGCCGCCCGGGCCCTGGCCACCCTTGATGTCGATGCGGCCCTCGCCGAATGGGCCGAGGACCAGCAGGCCGTGCGGCCCGTCATCGACCGCAGCTTCTGTTTCGACGCGAAGGGCGGCCGCCACCCGGTTGTCGAAGCCGCCGTCAAGCGGGCCGGCGAGCCGTTCACGCCCAACGACTGCTGTCTCGACGGTTCGGGCGAGACAGGCGCGCGCCTGTCGATCGTCACCGGCCCGAACATGGCCGGCAAATCGACCTTCCTGCGCCAGAACGCCCTGCTGGCGGTGATGGCCCAGGCCGGCTGTTTCGTGCCGGCGAAGTCACTGAGGATGGGCGTGGTCGATCGGCTGTTCAGCCGGGTCGGCGCCGGCGACGACCTGGCCCGGGGCCGCTCGACCTTCATGGCCGAGATGGTCGAGACGGCCGCCATCCTGACCCAGGCCACGCCGCGCAGCTTCGTCATTCTCGACGAGATCGGCCGGGGCACGGCCACCTGGGACGGCCTGGCCATCGCCTGGGCCTGCGCCGAGGCCCTGCATGGCGTGAACCGGTCCCGCGCGTTGTTCGCCACCCACTATCACGAGCTGGCGGCGCTCGAGGACCGGCTGGGCCATGTGTCCAACCTGTCGATGAAGGCCAAGGAGTGGAACGGCGATCTGGTGTTTCTGCACGAGGCAGGCCCCGGCCATGCCGACCGCAGCTACGGCGTCCAGGTGGCCAAGCTGGCCGGGGTGCCGCCCGCCGTGGTCGCCAGGGCCCGCGAGGTGCTGGAACGGCTGGAGAGCGAGGCCGAGTCGCCCGCCCGGCTGGAGGGCCTGCCCCTTTTCGCCTCGGTCGCCCCGACGCCCGTCAAGCACGGTCCCAGCCCGGTGGAGGAGGCGCTCAAGGGCCTGGAGCCGGACGGTATGAGCCCCCGCGAGGCGATGGAAGCGCTCTATCGGCTGAAGGGGCTGCTTTAGGTCCGTAGGTCGCTGAGGAGCTCAGGCAAATCCCGCGACCCGTGGAGAATCCTCAGGATGCTTGGCGGGCTCACAGCAGCATCATAGATCATCAGGTACGGGTATCGCTGGAGCGTCCAGAATCGGACAGGTGGGTCAGCCAACTCTCGCCTCTCGGCGCCAATCTGGGGATGGCGACCGATCCGGATCAACGCGTCTTCCACCTCGTCGGTGAATTTGCCGGCCGCGCGCCGGCTTTCGGTGGTTATGGAATCCACAACCGCTAGGAAATCCCGGGTCGCTGTGCGTGAAAGCGCCGCCTTCATTTGGGATCGGGGCCCAGTCGCACTTCAGCTGCGGCGATGGCAGCCCTGGCTTGGGCGATTGCATCATCGCCTGACACCCAACCCTCCCGATCCGATTCCTCCCGCACGCCGTCGAGCATCGCCATGAAGGCGGTCTTCCGATCCTGAGCATCCTGCAACATCCGCAGGGCCGAGCGGACGACCTCGCTGACGTTGTTGTAGCGGCCGTCTTCCACGCATTGACGCGCGAAGCGTTCCAGTTCGGGGCTCAGGTGGACGTTCGTGGACATGGCGGCCTCGTATGTCAAACCTTGACATACTTATCACAGGCGCCGATGGCGCGAAAGCGGACAACGGCGAGCTCCCGCCGCCCAACCCGTTGCGCCGCCCGGTGTTGCAGCGCACATAAGAGTCATGGCCACCCGTCTTCGCCCCACCCGCCTCGAACATGTCGTCGATGGCGTCGCCCTGCGCGTGCGCCTGACGGCCGCCGCCCATGACGCCCTGGGCAACGAGGGCGAGCAACGGCGGCTGGCGCTGGAAATCCTGAAAGCCGCCCTGTTCCGCGGCCGGATGATCGCCAAGGAGCGGCTGGAGAACGGCGCCGGCGGGCTGGAGACGGCGCGGCTGCTGTGCGGCGTGACCGACGAGGTGGTCACCGCCCTCTACGACTTCACCACCGTGCACATGTTCCGCGCCCGCAACCCGACCGAGGGCGAGCGGCTGTGTCTGATGGCCGTCGGCGGCTATGGCCGGGGGGTGCTGTCGCCCTACAGCGACCTCGATCTCTTGTTCCTGCGTCCGTACAAACAGACGGCCCACGCCGAGAGCGTCATCGAGTTCATGCTCTATGCGCTGTGGGACCTGGGCTTCAAGGTTGGCCACGCTTCGCGCACGGTCGAGGAATGCGTGCGGCTGTCGAAGGAGGACTTCACCATCCGCACCTCACTGCTGGAGGCGCGGCGCCTGACCGGCGACGCAACCCTGGCCGAGGACCTGAAGAAGCGCTTCCGCGCCGACGTGGTGAAGAATACCGGCGCGGAGTTCGTCGCCGCCAAGCTGAAAGAGCGCGACGACCGCCACGGCCGGGCCGACACCAGCCGCTACATGGTCGAGCCCAACGTCAAGGAGGGCAAGGGCGGCCTGCGCGACCTGCACACCCTGATGTGGATCGCCCAGTATCTGCATCCGGTCGACAAGCCCGCGGACGTCTTCACCCTGGGCTATTTCGACCGCCGCGAGGTGGCCGCCTTCGTGCGGGCGTTCGACTTCCTGCATGCCGTGCGCGCCCACCTGCATTTCGCCACCGGCCGGCCCGAGGAGCGGCTGACCTTCGACCTGCAGCCGGAGATCGCGCGGCGGATGGGCTTTGGCGACCGGGCCGACAACCCGGCCGTCGAGCGGTTCATGCGCCGCTATTTCCTGATCGCCCGGCAGGTCGGCTTCTTGACCCGCACCTTCTCGGCCAAGCTGGAGACCGAGCACCTCAAGGCGCACCCCAAGGGCCTGTCGCGCTTCCTGCCCGGACGGCACAGTCCCAAGCGCAAGCCGCTGGACATCGCCGGCTTCCACGAGGAAGGCGGACGCCTCACCATCGACGGGCCGGAGGTGTTCGAGCGCGATCCGGTGGACCTGATCCGCATCTTCCGCATCGCCGACCAGCGGGACCTGGACCTGCATCCGGACGCCTTCACGGCCGTCACCCGCGGCCTGCCGCTGATCACGGTGAAGACCCGCCGCGATCCGGAGGCGGCGAAAGCCTTTCTCGACATCCTGGCGCGCGGCAAGCGGACCTACCGCACCCTGATGCTGATGAACGAGTCCGGGGTGCTGGGCCGCTTCGTGCCGGAGTTCGGCCGGATCGTCGCCCAGATGCAGTTCAACATGTACCACAGCTACACGGTCGATGAGCACACCCTGAAGGCTGTCGGCGTGATCGCCGACATCGCCGAGGGCCAGCTGGTCGAGGACCACCCGCTGTCGGTGTCGATCATGCCGCTGATCGACGACCGCGAGAGCCTGTTCCTGGCCATGCTGCTGCACGACACCGGCAAGGGCGGCGCCGGCGGCCAGGAAAAGGCCGGGGCCCGCGCGGCCCGATCGGCCTGCGAGCGGCTGGGCCTGGAACGGTCGAAGATCGAGCTGATCGCCTGGCTGGTCGAGCACCATCTGGTGATGAGCGACTTCGCCCAGAAGCGCGACGTGACCGATCCGGCCACGGTCGCCGCCTTCGCCCGCATCGTCGAGAACCCCGAGCGGCTGCGGCTGTTGCTGGTGCTGACGGTGGCCGACATCCGCGCCGTCGGCCCGGGTGTGTGGAACGGCTGGAAGGGTCAGCTGATGCGCGAGCTCTACGCCGCAACCGAGGCGACCTTCCGCGGCGGCCGGGGCTCGGACCCCGCCGCCAGCGCCCGCCGCCACCAGGAGTCGGTCGCCGCCGAGGCCCGCGCGACCCTGATCGGCGCCGATCCGGCGGCCAAGGGCTGGGCCGGAGCGATGGAGGACGCCTATTTCGCGGCCTTCTCGACCGCCGAACTGGCCGACCACGCGGCCCTGGCCCGGCGCGCGGCGCTGCAGGGCGGCGCAGCGGCCGACGCGCGCATCCGCGCCGACCGCAACACCGCCGAGATCGTCGTGGCGGCCAAGGACCGGCGAGGCCTGTTCGCCGACCTGGCGCTGGCCCTGTCGGGGCTCGGCGGCAACGTGGTCGGGGCGCGGGTGTTCACCTCGGCCCAGGGCCAGGCGCTGGACGTGTTTCAGGTGCAGGACGTCACCGGCGCCCCGATCGGCGCCGACAACCCGCGCATCCTGCGCCGGCTGGCCGACAGCCTGGAGGCCGCCGGCCGCGGCGAGACCCCGACCTTCGAGGCCCGGAAGGGTCCCGAACAGGGCCGCGCCTCGGCCTTTTCGATCATCCCCACGGTGATGCTCGACAACGAGGCCTCCGACGAGGCCACGGTGGTGGAAGCCTCCGGTCGCGACCGCCCCGGCCTGCTGGAGGCCCTGGCCCGTGCCGTGGCCGACGCCGGCCTGTCGATCACCTCCGCGCACATCGATGGCTATGGCGAGCGGGCCGTGGACGCCTTCTATGTCCAGACTCCGGGCGGCGGGAAATTGACCGACGCCAAGCGTTCGGCGGCGCTGAAGGCGGCTCTGATGGAAGCCCTCGACGCCGAAGAGGCCGGCCAGGCCCCGCGCGGCCGGCCGCGGCTGGAGCGGGCCCGGGCGAGCGTGGCCAGGTAGCGCCCTCCCTCCCCTTTATGGGGAGGGACAGTCGGCGAAGCCGACAGGGTGGGGAAACCGGATGCCGGACCGGGCGCCTCCTGGAAGCGGCCCACTCCCCCACCCGGTCCCTTCGGGACCACCCTCCCCATAAAGGGGAGGGAGAACCTATCCAAAGACTGTCTTCATCCGGCGCCCCGCCTTGACCCCTCCCCCAACCCCATCGCACAACCGGCTCGTGAGCACCCCCGAGCCGTCGAGACCCGTGAAGCCTGCGAAGGGCGGCCTGATCCGCTCGTCGATGGTGTTTTCCAGCCTGACCCTGGTCAGCCGGTTCATGGGCCTGGCGCGGGACCTGTTGATCACCGCGCGGCTGGGGGCCAGCGCGACGCCGGCGGCCGACGCCTTCAATACCGCCCAGTCCTTCCCCAACCTGTTCCGGCGCATCTTCGCCGAGGGGGCCTTCACCGCCGCCTTCGTGCCGACCTATTCCAGGGTGCTGGCCAGCGAGGGACAGGAGGCCGCGGACAGGCTGGCCACCGACGCCCTGGCGACCCTGGCGGCGATCACCCTGGTCCTGACCATCGCCTTCCAGCTGGCCATGCCGTGGCTGATGCTGGCGATCAATCCGGGGTTCGGCTTCAACAGCGAGAAATACAAGCTGGCCGTGGTGTTGACCCAGATCAGCATGCCCTACCTGCCATGCATGGCCATCGTCGCCCTGTTGTCGGGCGTACTCAACGCCGGAGGCCGGTTCGCCCTGTCCGCCGCCGCGCCCACGGTGCTCAACGCGGTGATCCTGATCGCCGTGATCCAGCCGCGCGACGCCATCGGCTCGGCCTATGCCGCCAGCTGGGCCATCCTGGTCGCCGGCCTGATCCAGGCGGGCCTGCTGTGGTGGGGAACCCTGCGCACCGGGGCGAAGATCCGTCCGACCATTCCGCGGCTGACGCCGGAGATCAAAGCCCTGATCGCCGTGGCCATCCCCGGCGCCGTGGCCGCCAGCGTCACCCAGATCAACATCTTCATCTCCGGCATCATCGCCAGTCAGGTCAACGGGGCCCGCACCTGGCTGTCGGTGGCCGACCGCTTCTACCAGCTGCCGCTGGGCCTGGTTGGCGTGGCCATCGGCGTGGCGCTGCTGCCGTCCCTGTCCCGGGCCATAAGCCTGGGCGACCGGGACGAGGCGCAGAAGACCACCGACCAGGCGATCGTCTTCGCCATGGCCCTGACCCTGCCGGCGGCGGCGGCGCTGATGGCCATGCCGCACTATCTGATCGACGGCCTGTTCCAGCGCGGCGAGTTCAGCCCCTACGACGCCAGCGAGACGGCCAAGGC
>Ga0172380_10002682_pt1 | contig 26638 bp, 32 predicted proteins | sample Leawe162metaG_FD_119747 | JGI IMG/M metagenome (GOLD analysis project Ga0172380, IMG submission 119747) | Leachate microbial communities from a municipal landfill in Southern Ontario, Canada - Leachate well 162 metaG | ecosystem: Engineered > Solid waste > Landfill > Unclassified | place...
AGAATCAAATAAATATAGACTGGGAGGATCTGCTGATACCGTCTCTACCGATGGCGGTTCTACCTCCTATCTCTATGAACAAGGAACCAATCTAACACTCCATCCGATTACTGACGCAGGTCTTGTTGGTTATTGGACCTTTGATGAAGGAACAGGGACACAGGCACTCGACTCCAGTGGAAATAACAATACGGGAACACTGACGAATGGTCCGACGTGGCAACAAGCAAACAACTGTAAGACAGGAGGATGTCTGAGTTTTGATGGGGTGGATGATAATGTCGACCTAGGAACCCCTATAATTCTTAGAAATATAAGTAATGGAAGTTTTTCTTTATCTGCTTGGATGAAGACGTCTGACAATACAGGTAGAGGGGCTATTATTGGAAGCTTTGGTTCTTATCCGTGTGTAAATTTCGAGGTCTACATGACGGGAAATATGAGGTACTGGAATGGAAATGGATCTTCAACTGATGATCTAGTAGGATATGCAGGGGACTTAAGGAATGGAATTTGGCACTATGTTACTATGGTTCGTGATAGAAATTCAAGCCTAGGTAAGATCTATGTAGATGGTTTATTAGATAGAAGTAGTTCTATCTCCGTACCAGACGGTGTTATTGCAAGTAATATAAGAATAGGATCTGATAATCGTCTCATTGCTGATATTACTCATAACGGATTTATTGACGACGTCCGTATCTACAATAGAGCTCTCTCTGCAGTAGAGATCTTATCTATTTATAATGCAACTCGATAATATTTAACTTACTATATAAAAAAACCATCCGATTCGGATGGTTTTTTTATACTGCTTATTTTCTTGCTGTTTTCTTAGGAGGGGTTACAGCAATATGTTTTTTGATGCTTTTCCAATGACTCTTTGCTTCTTTTACTAATTTCTCTACATCTGTTTTATCAACGTGAGAAAGAGTTTGATATTTTTGCATTACTTTTTCTACGATTGCGTGATATGTTTTTTCATCTACACTAGGAAGTTTTTCTAGTTGTTCAAGGACTTCTCCTTTTGCCTTGAGCATCCATCCTTTTACTATTTTTCTATTTTTTTGAGCACCCTTACTTCCATAGAGAAGATAGGTTCCTGCAGCTGCCGCAAGTATAGCGCCGACCCCCATAATCGTTGCCCCTGTGTGAGAAACTTTTTTCTTTGTTGTTTTATTAGGCATATTTTTTAAATTATTTTTTTATTTTGATTCTTTTTTAGTTGATTTCTTCTTTGTGGTTTGAGTTCCAGAAATTTTCTCCATAATCGCATCTTTTAACGAAAAGAGAACATCTTCAATGTGTTTTCGTGTTCCTGTTACATGAGAAACAATAGTGGTCATTTCCTCCCGTATCGTGTTTGAAACAAGATGAATGTTTTTTGCGACACGGCTTATGTGCCACAAAGCGACGCCCGCCAATATAGTAAGGATAACCGTTGCTACAGAAGCGATAAAAAAGAAAATATTTGCTTGTAATAGACTGTCCATAAGGGGAGTATATCACAATATCGGCTAATTCAAAAGCAAAAGGTTTTATGTTTATATTATTTTTATGGATTGCCTTTTTCGATTATATGTGATAGACTCTAGGAGTAGGTTCCAACTCAAATAGGTTCGAGTGTTTCACAAGAAACCGAGTGAGGGTCGTCCTACGGACAACAAAACGTAATCAAATATGAGCAAAAAGTTATACGTCGGAGGACTCTCATACTCGACAAATGATGATGGATTACGCGACAGCTTTTCACAAGCTGGAGAAGTTATCTCAGCAACAGTCATGATGGACAAAATGACTGGTCGCTCTCGCGGATTCGGATTCGTAGAAATGGCAGACGAAGAAGCAATGAATCGCGCCATTGAAATGTTCGACGGAAAAGAGTTAGATGGTCGCACAGTTCGTGTAAACGAAGCGCGCCCATTAGAAGATCGTCCAGCCCGTACCTTCAATAAGCCCCGCTTTGGCGGTGGAGATAGAGGAGGAAACGGCGGATTTCGTCGATCATATGATAATTAATAATTAATAATTAATTATTGTAATAGAAGCCGGTACTGTAAAAGGTGCCGGTTTTTATTATATCCCGAAGGAAAGTCGGGACTCTAACCCCTTCCAAAAAAGGCGTCGGGGCTCTATACTTATTTCTATGTCTATTTTACACGCCATCATCTTGGGGGTCGTTGAAGGTGTCACAGAGTTTTTGCCTATATCTTCAACTGCTCATCTTATTATTACATCGCGTATCCTCAATATTACACAAAATGATTTCTTAAAAACATTTGAAATCGTTATTCAGTTGGGAGCTATTGCTGCGGTTGCGGTTTTATACTTTAAAACACTTGCGACGAAGCCAAAACTTATTGGAAAAATTTTAGCCGCATTTATTCCTACATCCATTATTGGGTTGGCAGTATATTCACTCGCAAAAAAATATCTCTTAGGGAATTTAACAATAACTGTGTGGGCTTTGGTATTGGGAGGAATAGCTATCATTCTTTTTGAGATGTATTTTGAAGAGAAGGCAGAAAGAAATGAACAATCACCAAAAGAATTAGAAACAGCTATTTCATATCCTGCAGCTCTATGGATGGGAGTATGTCAGGTAGTCGCGATCATTCCGGGGGTTTCACGATCTGCCGCAACTATATTGGGGGGACGTGCACTGGGTATCACTCGTAAAGAGGTGGTTGAATTTTCATTTTTATTAGCTGCACCTACCATGTTGGCAGCCGCTGCTCTTGATATATATAAAAATCCCCAAGCAATTTCAGGGGCGAATATAGTGCCTGTTATTATTGGTCTTGTGGTTTCATTTGTGGTTGCATATATAAGTATGAAGTGGTTATTAAAATATATACAGACCCATTCATTTAAAGTATTTGGCATATATAGAATTATTATTGGTCTTGTAATATGGGTTTTATTTTTAAGATAATCAAGATAAAAATAAACTTCACTCATTCATCTCGTCCATCCATTCAACGATTGACGTCAATCGTTGAATAGAAAAATAGGACGGTGAGACAAGTAAACAGAAAGAATTTTTTACTTATATGAATAAAGGATTTTGGGAAAAACTAAAAAAACCTATTTTTGCACTTGCTCCGATGCACGATGTAACCGACGCCGCGTTTCGACATCTCATAGCAGATATTGCAAAACCGGATATATTATTTACTGAATTTGTTGCAGTCGATGGATTAGTTCATTCTGCGTCGCGGGAAAAAATGATTCAGCACTATCTTCGGTATGATGAAATAGAACGTCCATTAGTCGCGCAAATATGGGGGAGTAATCCTCAATATTTTTATGAATCAGCTCAGCTTATAGAATCGTTAGGATTTGATGGTATTGATATTAATATGGGATGTCCTGATAAGCAGGTGGTAAAATTAGGAGGAGGCGCGGCGCTTATGCAAAATCCTTCACTGGCAATAGAAATTATAAAAGCAACTCAAGGAGGAACAACGCTCCCCATTTCCATAAAAACACGTATAGGATTTAATGAGATAGATCTTTCATTTCTACAAAAGGTTTCGGATATGATGCCTGTTGCAATTACTATTCATGGGCGTACAAAAAAAGAAATGTCATCAGTTCCCACGCATTGGGATGTTATTGCGCGTATCACCCCTGAAATACAAGAAAAGGGAATTCTCGTGTTGGGAAATGGCGATATTTCTAGTTATCAAGACGCGGAAGAAAAGGTAAAATTATCAGGAGTAGATGGGGTAATGATCGGACGGGGAGTATTTGGCAATCCGTGGATTTTCTTAAAAGAAGCTAAGCGAGTTTCTCTTCGTGATAAACTCATGGTGTTACAGCATCATTTGGAATTATTTGAGAAAACGTTTAGGGGTACAAAGAATTTTTCAGTCATAAAAAAACATGTACGGGGATATGTACACGGTTTTGATGGCGCAAAAGAAATACGAAACGAAATTGTAAATTCAAAAACAGCCGAAGAGATGAAGGGCGCAATAGAACGCGCAATAGCAAGCAATAGATAATAGGTATTATTCCCATTTTTCTGCTTCCGCTGCTTTTTTTCTGTATGCACAATACAAGCACTCAGGCGCTGGTTCGGGAATAGTATCTTCTAATAGGCAGTTATGCGCGTCAGTAATGGCATGTTCTACCCATGAATCATCTCCTTCGTAGGAAATAATTTGTACATCAAATTCTAATTTCCCATCAAAAGCCTCTTTATCTTTCTTTCCATTTGCGTATACAAAGTATCCCGTTGAAGAAACTTTAAATCCATTCTTACGATAGAGCCACTGATATATCTCCATTTGACGTTTATATCCTTGTCTATATTCAGCATCCATGGTGATCTCTGAAGTAGTGCTAGTGGCTTTATAATCAACAATAAGAAGTTCTCCTTGAGGGGTTACCCAGATATCATCGATCGCGCCACCAATAGTGAGTTGTGTGGGTTCATGATAATACTCAATACCTTTGAACGTTTCACGCCATACGTCCATGAGGGGGTGTTGAAATGGCACGGCATCTACGTCGTATTGTTTCATAAGGGGATGGGTTGTTTTCTCTGCGCGGTGAATATCAAATTCAGATTTGAGTAACGTATCTACCGCCGAATTAAGCGTGAAAGGATATCCGGGTGGTTGTCCAATACCCAAACGACGATCTAAATAAAAACAGCGAGGACAATTAATAAATTGCTCTAATTTTGATCGGCTTAATTTAAATGGTTTTCCAGGTTCAAACGTGCGAGGAAATCGTTGATAGAAATTCATAGTGTGTTGATTATATCAGTATGAGATTGAAATGTAAAAATTAAAAAAATGTGGCAGATTTTTTATACTTATCACTTATAGCTAAATATTGTATACTTTATGTATGTCCAACGATCATGAAAATCGAGATGAACAATTGAAAACAATACGTGATGAATTGTTGAATTTCACGCAGTCTCCTTTGTATGAGTATCGTACACAGAATAATTATTTTCCTGTCGTGGGACAGGGGAATCATTATGCGACGTTTATGTTTATTGGGGAAGCACCGGGGAAAAATGAGGCACAAACGGGTCGCCCATTTTGTGGTGCGGCAGGAAAAATTCTAGACAAGCTTTTGGAGAGTGTTCAAATTAAACGCGAGGATGTGTATATAACCAATATTGTGAAAGATCGCCCACAAAATAATAGAGATCCAGAACCCGAAGAAATAGAATTATATGCACCATTTCTAGATAGACAAATAGAAATTATAAAACCAAAAGTTATCGTAACCTTAGGAAGATTTTCTATGGCGTATATTATGAAGCGATTTGGATTAGCGCATGAATTAAAGCCTATTAGCACATTACACGGAACTATCCACACATCGAGTTCATTCGTATCATTTCCGATAACTATTATTCCTATGTATCATCCTGCGGCCACTATCTACAATTCTCAAACCAAAGAACAGCTATTTAATGATTTTCAAATATTAAAAAAATATCTATAGCACTCTCTATTCATTCAACGATTGACGCTAATTGTTGAATAGTCAATAATGACAAATAAAAATAGAACAAGATATACAACTTACTACTTACTTATTATTTATGAAGATCCATCGCTTTTTTCTTAATACAGGATTTTTAGAAGGAGAAATATCTATTAGTGATATTGAATTTGTTCACCAAATACGAGATGTATTGAAACTACACAATGGAGAGATGTGTGTTCTTTTTAATGCCGCGGGGCAAGAGGCACAGGCAACCATAACGGCTTATCATGAGAATAGAGCGCTACTTAATGTAGAAAAAATAACACAGAGAGAAGAAGGAAAAACAAGAATTATATTATATTGTGCAGTATTAAAACGGGAAAATTTTGAACTCGTGGTACAAAAGGCCACAGAACTGGGAGTGAGTGAAATTATTCCCATTCTTACACAACGCACTATCAAAACAGGATTACGGAAAGATAGATTAGAAAAAATAGCCACAGAGGCAAGCGAACAATCAGGACGAGTTTCTATTCCTCAAATTGGTACTGTGTGCTCCTTTACAGAGGCATTGGAGAAAGCACAGGATAATATTTATACCATTGTATTGCATACAGGCGGAGAAAGAATAGCGCAGGAAGGCAAAGATAAGATTGGATCAATAGGAGTATTTATTGGACCAGAGGGAGGATTTACTGACGAAGAAATTCAGCAAGCAAGAGAATATCAATATCACATTCATACATTCCCAAACATGACATTACGCGCAGAGACCGCAGCGATTATTGGAGTATTTTGGGCACGAGAGATAGTAAATAATAAAGAGTAATTAGTAATAAGCGTAAACTAAAATTAGTTATTTTATATTAGAATTTTTCTTTATTTCTACTTTGTCTCCCACTTGTATCTTTAATTCTTGAACAGTACCTGCGGGCACTTCTAAAACAGAATCAGCTGGTCGTGATGGCGCCACAAGAGTCATATCTAAAATATTTTTTGGGGGTTGTACCTGTGAACGTATTTCAATAACTACACCTTTTGTAAGCCATATAAAATCTAGAGGAATTTTCATACCTTTCATCCAAAAAGTCTCTTTTCGTGGCGAAGAAAAAACAAATAACATACCCGTTGATGAAGCAAGTTCAGTTCGACCAGAAAGCCCCGCGGCTTGTTTTAATAATCCAGCCGAAACCTCCGCAACGATTTTTCCGTGAGGAAATTGCATGGTAACTATATCATTGTCTGAAAATAGTGCTTGTCGAGATGAAAACCACCACCAAACACCGCCCGATAATGCAATGAGCGCACAAATAATACCAAAGATAAGAATAAATTGTGAGGACATAATTACTTAATTTATGAATATAGCCATTGTATCAAAAATAACAGTATGTTAGAATACGGCGTTTGAAAAAGAAATAAATTAATAAAAATTACATGAGAACAAAAATTGTAGCTACGATAGGTCCACGATCAGAATCATATACTTCATTGCGAGATATGGCACATGCTGGTATGCATATAGCGCGTATGAATTTTTCACATTGTACATATGAAGAATATAAGAATCGCAAGAAATACATAGAAAAGATACGTAAGGAAGAAAAGATTCAGGTACATATTATGCAAGATTTACAAGGCCCTCGATTACGAGTAGGAGAGCTCCCTAAGAAAGGACTCTTGCTTGAAGAGAACGATGAATTCGTGTTTACAACAGAGAAAACAAAAGCAAAGGGTATTATTCACATAGATGACCCGTATATACATGATGATATTGAAGTGGGAGAGCCTATGTATCTTACGAATGGAGCTATGGAATTAGTTGTCACAAAAGTAGTAGGGACAAAAATATACGCTCGTGTCATCCGTGGGGGATTATTATTCTCACATAAAGCAATTAATTTGCCACAAACGACATTAACCACAAGTGGATTGACAGAGAAAGATGTACGCGATGTTGAATTTGCTCTCAAAGAAGGGGTTGAATATATTGCACTGTCATTCGTGCAATCCGCAAAAGATGTAATTCGATTAAGAGAATTAGTTGGCAAAAAAGCAAAAATAATTTCAAAAATAGAACGTGCCCTTGCCCTAAAACATATAGATGAAATCATTCAAGTATCTGATTCTATTATGGTTGCTCGAGGAGACTTGGGGGCTGAATTACCTGTCGAAGAAGTGCCCTTTATTCAAAAAAATATTATTCGTCATGCCTACTGGCATAATAAGGGGACTATTACTGCCACCCAGATGATGCTTTCTATGGTATCGCATCCACAACCGACACGAGCCGAAGTAAGTGATGTAGCAAATGCAATTCTCGACAAGAGTGATGCAGTAATGCTTTCTGATGAAACGGCATCAGGGGAATATCCTGTAGAATCGGTTGCAACGATGGCTCGTATTATACAAAGAACTGAACGACATTTATACAGCAGACAAAGTTATCTATAACTGCTATACTGATACATACACGTAATACATTAATAGAATCATGTTTACCTCATTTATTGCACGAAAAATTTTAGAATCACAACTAAAAAATATTCCCGCAGATCAAAGAGAAAAGATTATTTCTGCATTCGAAAAAGATCCAGAATTATTTAAAAAAATTGCTTCTGAAATTGAAGCAGAAGTAAAAAGTGGCACGAATCAAATGACTGCCGCTGCACGAGTAGCCGAAAAATATAAAACAGAAGTACAAGCACTCATGTCTCATGGAGAAAATAAATAAATCTATTCAAGAACGAGGCGTTGGATGTCATGTATCGGCAAGTGGCGGACTTATGTCCGCCATTATGCGTGCACAAACATTGGAGATAAACACCATACAACTATTTGGTGCATCTCCTGTACAATGGCGAGCTGCTCTCCCCACCAAAGAAGACGCTAATCTTTTTAAGAAAAAAGCCCAAGAAGCTGGTGTTAAAAACATTTTTTTACACGCACCGTATTTAATTAATATCACCAGTCCCAAGGAAGCTCTCCGAGGGGCCTCTCAACAATTACTCACCCGTCACCTAGAAATCGCAGGAGCTATTGGCGCGCAGGGAGTCATCTTTCATGTGGGCTCGAGGGGAGATATGGATCGTGACACATCTATTCAAATAGTAATAAAAACGTTGAGAGATATTCTAGAGAGTATTCCTGAAAGTACTCTTATTATGGAAAATAATGCAGGAGCGGGTAATTTAGTAGGAGATACACTTGAGGAATTATCTGAAATATATAAAGGAGTTAATAATAAACGATTTGGTATATGTATTGATACCGCACACGCATTTGCGTCTGGCATGCTTTCTTTATTTCAAACAAAAGAAATAAATGATTTTATTAACTCCTTTGATTCATTCATAGGTCTTGATGCATGGTGGGTGACTCATTTGAATGATAGTAAGGTTCCCGCGGGATCAAAAAAAGATAGGCATGAGAATATAGGAGAGGGATGTATTGGAAAAAAAGGATTACACGATTTTATTACGCATACAAAAATACAACACATTCCGCTTATATTAGAAGTTCCTGGATTTGATGGGACGGGGCCAGATAAAAAAAATTTAGATATAATAAAATCATTATTAGTATAAAAATATATGGAAATTATACATACAACGAAAGAAGTAGTACAAGAAAAATTAAAGGAATCTTCTCATACCATATGGAGTAAATCAGCAACGTATATCCTTGCAGGGCTCGGATTTGTTGTTGGTTTGGCGTGGAATGATGCTATACAATATTTAGTAAAATTTGTATTTCCGATGGATACAGGGGGCGGATTAAGTGTAAAGTTTATATATGCAATCATTGTAACCATCTTGTTGGTTTTTGTTGCGGGAAAAATTGGAAAATATGGAGAGAAATAAAAAATATGGCGCGGTGAAGCGCCATATACATAATACGAGAAAAATTCAATCATAAATTGCGTCTATAATATTTAACTCTAACGCTTCCGCTGGTCTTATGATGGTTGAATTTTTTTGGCTCATAATTTGAGTTATTCTTTCTGGCAAAAGAAGAGTGTGTTTTTTTATTATCTCTTCTAATCTTTCCTGCAACTCAATGGGATTCGACGAGGCTAATCGCAAGGATTTTTTTACAAAAATGGCAAAATCAGAATCCTTCATGTGAATAAAATTATCTTTGTTTTTCTTTAGTTCTTTTACAAAGATATTTTCAAATTCGTCGTTCAGTCGTCGGATGTTTCTTGTTACATGTACCGCATGGATTCTAAATTTTGTCTCTTGGGATGCGATACGCACGGTACATCCAACAAAAATAACAAATGCTCCAGAGCTTGCTTCTACTCCTGTAATACCGATGATTTTTGTCCCACGTTCTTTTAACTTTTGTAAATCTTCATAGATACTAAGGCATGCAAGCATATCTCCTCCAGTAGATTTAACAAGAATATATAATTCGCGGGGAAGTTTTTCTGACAAAAGAGAATGATTTTTGAATATTTTTGCGTCCGATTCAGTGATAACATCACTCAAATCGACGATAATAGTGCCTTTTTCAGGATCTTTAAAGATATTGATCACAGAAGCCTCCTCTTATATTAAATTTTTGTGTACAATATTGACTTTTTATATCAATATTGCTATAATACAAAATATAATACATTTTGTCAATGGTATTATATTATTACTAAAAAAATTATCACATACTATGAGCATAGAACAGATGCCAATAGAAAAAGATACAGAAGGAATCACTTTAGATGCAACGGTAGAAGAAAGAACAGAAAATAGAATTCCTCATGTAGAAGAATTAGTTCTTGATCCCGACTCAGGATCAATGATTACCAAAGAAGCTTATATGCAGAAAATGAAAGAAAAACTTGAAAATCCATTTGATTCTGCAAGTAAATAGAAATATAAAAAACCACTTGTGTATACGAAGTGGTTTTTTATAGCATGGTAGCAATTATATATAAGAAATTATATACTATTTTTATGTTATATATTATCGGAACTCCTATTGGAAATCTGCAAGACATGTCTCCCCGAGCGATCGAGGCTCTTAAAAAAGCTCACACTATTTTAATGGAGAGTCCGCAGGATTCATTACGTTTATTGAGTATTTTTAACATTCCAAAAAAATCAATCATTAAATATAATGACGCGAATGCAAAGGGGGTAGTGTCAAAGATACGTGAAATTTTACAAATAGAAGATGTAGCTCTTATTACTTCAGCGGGAATGCCGGGAGTGAGTGATCCGGGGTTCCATGTGGTTAAAGCCGCGCGAGAATTGGAGATTGAGGTACAAGTGATTCCAGGCCCATCGGCGGTTACCAGCGTCATTGCGTTATGTGGTATGCCTATATATGATTTTGCATTTATGGCGTTTTTACCTCGTACCGAAGGAAAGCTAAAGAAACTGTTTCAAGAATATAAAGAAAGAGAACAAGCAATGGTATTTTTTGAATCACCCTTTCGCATACAAAAGTCAATAAAACTTTTAGAGGCTACTATCCCAGATGTTCCTGTGTTTCTTGCAAAAGAAATCACTAAGAAATTTGAGTCATCTATATATGGAACGCCAAAAGAAGTAAATGCATGGCTCGCAGAAAAAAAAGAACACACAAAAGGGGAATTTGTGGGAGTAATAGGATTTCATCTCTTAAAATAATCTAATTTTATTTTTTCAATTAAGTCTTACAAAAAAACCATTCAACGATTCGCGTCAATCGTTGAATGGTTGTAACAGAGCTTATGTGATTTACAATAATCCCTTTTTTACCGCATTTCTTAATGAGGCAACGTATTTATTGAAAAAATATACATTATGGATGGTGAGTAAGCGCAGGGGAGTTATTTCATAGGCGCGGAGTAAATGATGGAGATATCCTCGGGTATATGTAGTACAGGTAAAACAATCACATTTTTTATCTATAGGTTCCTTACTGAGAAGGAATTTTTTATTATTTAAGTCTAACTTCTCCCACTGCATTTTACCCGCCTTCATTCCTGTTTGTACGAACGCATAACCATGACGCGCGTAGTGTGTGGGAGTGATGCAATCAAAGGTATCTACTCCTTCCTTGATAATTTCTTCAATATCTTTTAAGTGTCCAATACCAAGTAAATGACGCGGTTTGTTTTCAGGTAATTCTTTGAGTACGATACGAAGCATTGATTTCATAGTCCCCGTGCTATCGCCAAATTCTCCCCCAATACCAAATCCATCTACTTTCTGTGAAGCAGTAAATTGCGCACTCTCGATACGTAAATCTTTATATTTACCTCCTTGTACAATGCCATAGAGTGCTTGATCACTTTTTTTAACCTGAATACATTGCAGAAGCCATCGTTTGGTACGTTCCAAGGCATCTTTATTGTAATCATAATCCGCAAGAGGGGAGGTGCATTCGTCAAATGCAAAGATAATATCAGCACCAATTTTTTCTTGAATATGAATGGATTCTTTCGGTCCTAGAAATAATTTTTTACCATCTACATATGAGCGAAATTCAACGCCCGCTTCAGTTATCTTTACTAATTTAGGTTGCGCTCCTTGCTTTATTTTTTCATACGATTTCTGTTTTAAAATTTTCCCCGTACCATAATCTTTTCCAAATCCTAAACTAAACACCTGAAATCCTCCGGAGTCAGTCATAACGGGGCCATCCCACTTCATAAAGGTATGAATACCACCGTGTTTTTTCATAGCATCTTCTCCAGGACGAATATGTAAATGATACGTATTTGCAATAAGTATTTGAGATCCACATAGTTTCAAATCCTGAGAGGTAAGTGTTTTAACCGTTGCTTGAGTTGCCACATTTACAAATGAGGGAGTTTCTATAGAACCATGGGGAGTTTCTAAGATACCGACACGCGCACTACTTTTCTTTGATTTTTTAGTTAATTTAAATGTGATCATATCGAGTTAGTATAGGGTATACCGTACGATGAAGCAACGCTATTTCTTTTTAGATATAGGTCGTTTAGGGTTTGAGGCGCGGATTTTTTCTATACGTGCTTTTAACGCCGCAGATTTTTCGAATTGCAAATTACGTTGGGCAAGATCTAATCGTCGTTCTAATTCTTTAATATATTCTCGCGCCGCTTCACGTTTTGGTTCTTCTTTCTCAATTTCTTCTAATTCATCTCGAAGGGTATAGTTGATATCTTTTGTAATTTGAGCGGGAATAGCGTGGTGCTTCTTATTGTAGGCTTCTTGTATAGCACGTCGACGACTCATTTCAGCAATAGCTTTCTTCATAGAGAGAGTGTATCTATCTGCATACATAATAATTTTACTGTTGATATTTCGTGCCGCGCGTCCTGAAATTTGAATAAATGAAGTGGTATCACGCAAAAACCCTTCTTTGTCGGCATCTAAAATAGCAACAAGTGATACCTCGGGTAAATCAAGCCCCTCGCGTAACAAATTGATACCCACGAGTACATCATATACCCCTTTCCGTAAATCCATAAGAATTTTGGGTCGCTCCAAGGTATCTATTTCTGAGTGAAGAAAGCATGCTTTTATTTTTTTATCTTTAAGATATTTTGCAAGAGTTTCTGACGAACGCTTCGTGAGCACAGTGACCAAAACGCGTTCTTTTTGCGCCGTTCGTTTTTGTATTTCTGTAATGAGGTCAGGGATTTGTCCTTCTGTTTTTCGTATCTCAATAGGAGGGTCAATGAGATACGTGGGTCGTACAATCTGTTCCGCAATATGTGCAGAATGAGAGAGTTCAAATTCTCCGGGAGTTGCAGACACAAATAAACACTGAGAAAACTTTTTCTCAAATTCAGGAAACTTCAGGGGACGATTATCCCAGGCAGAAGGAAGTCGAAATCCATGCTCAATAAGTGTTCCTTTTCGCGATTTATCTCCTTCATACATACCACGAATTTGAGGTATGCTCATATGAGATTCATCAATCATGAGTATGTAATCTTTTGGAAAATAGTCCATAAGAGTGAAGGGGGGAGTTTCAGCGGCTCGCCCTTCAAAATAACGTGTATAGTTCTCAATTCCTTTACACCAACCCAATTCTTTAATAAGTGCGATATCGTAGTGTGTCCTTCGTTTGAGACGCTCTGCTTCAAGAGGCTTTTTATTTTTTTGTAATACTTCTATTTGTTTTGCAAGATCAGTTTGTATATTTGCAATAGCAATAGCACGCATTTTCTCCTCAGAAATCCAAAATTTTGCAGGAAATAATTTAAATTCTCTGAGTACTTTTTGTGTGGCAGTATAGGGATGTTGTAACGTAAGTGAGATAATGGTGCCTTGTGTAATTTCAACACGTAAAAAGTCTTCTGATCCAGAGGGCCACACATCTATATAGGCATCTCGTTTTCTAAATCGCCCTGGTTTAAATTCAATTTCATTTCGTTCATATTGCAAGGACAGAAGATTTCTTAAAAAATCTCGAGGTGTTATTTCTTGATTTTTTTCAACAGTCAGACTAATACCACGAAATGTTTGAGGGGATCCCAGGTTATAGATACAAGAAACGGAAGCAACAACGATAGTATTTCTATATTGCAAAACCGATTGTACGGCCGCATGGCGTAATTGTTCTATTTCTTCATTAATCTGTGCTGTTTTTTCTATATAGGTATCAGAGTTCGGCAGATATGCTTCTGGCTGATAGTAGTCATAATAAGAAACAAAATAATGGATATGATCATTGGGAAAATAACTTTTCAGTTCCTCATATAATTGAGCCGCAAGTGTTTTGTTGTGAGAAATAATCAAGGTTGGTTTATCAAGTGCTTGCGTTACCTGCGCCATAGTAAATGTTTTTCCGCTACCGGTAACTCCTAAGAGGGTTTGAAACCGCTCCTTCTTTTTGAAACCAGAAACAAGCTCTTTAATAGCTTGGGGTTGATCTCCGGCAGGACTAAATTTACTTGTTATATGAAAAGACATATTTTGAAGATTCTTTAAATTTTTGCTTGTCGTTTCCGTTGTTGCCGTATAGCAAATCGATGAGCTTCATCTCGCATACGCAAAAATGTTTGTGATATATCTTCAGGAAGGCTTGATAAAGAAATAGAACGATTCGAGTATGGTGAATAAAGCGTTGCGTGTTGTGCTTCACGATTATACTTGGCAATACCAATAATGGGAAGGGATATATGTTTTAACTGAGAAAGTTGAGATTTTCCACCATCTATCAAAATAAGATCGGGATGTTGCCATTCAGTATGAGCAAGGCGTCTCTCTAAGACTTCTCGTAATGCGCGAGGGTCATCTCCTTTTGTTTGACTACGTACATTGAACAAACGATATCCCTTTGTATATTTTTTACTTCCTCGAAATGTAACGAGAGATCCAGAAGTATAGGATCCTGATGTATGAGAGATATCATAACATTCAAGAAGAGGTTGTTCTGCATTATATAGATGCAACAATGCTATAAGCCCTTCAAGGAATAATGAATATTTTTTTATCATGGTTCCATGAGCAGGACATAGTCCTAAATGATAATCTAAACAAGGGTCATTCTTTTTATTTTTGCACGTACGATAGGGGAATAAGATGCGAATTTTAGCAAGAAATGATCGCAGCTCTTTTCCTGATATAAAGGGACCGATAAGATCCGCATCTATTAATTTTGTTTGATGAGCAACAAAAACACGCGGAAGTTCTTCATGAGTAATAGCTACAAAAGAATAATTTTTATCATCCTTAAGTTCAATATTGTATTTTGGTTGATTTAATTTAACGAGCCGTTGTTCTAACAGAAGGGCATCCTTTTCATTTTTTGTTTCTATATAATCAATACGTCGTACTTGTGGATATAGTTTTGCAGATATGGGACGTATACTATTTTTAGGTGCAAAATGCGATTGGATTCTTTTTCTTATATTGATGGCTTTCCCAATATATAAAATCTCTTCTTTTGTATTAAAAAACAAATAAATCCCTGGACCAGTAGGGAGTTGAGAAATCTGTTTTTTAATAGAGAGTGATGACATAGGTATATAGTACGACAATTTTAGATACAAAAAAAGAAGGGCAACGACATACATCGTCACCCCCCCATAACTAATAAAACTTTAAAAATTTACAGTTAAACCAGCAGAATAGAGTGGTTTTTCATCTCGCAACGAATATTCACATCCAACGAAAACGTTGTATTTCCCGAGGGGTAATGAAATTCCTCCGCCTGGCATATTATTTGGAATATCCTTCTGGAAATGAATTACTGAGTATTGAAGAAAAAAGATTGAATAATTCAACTTTACGTTATTATAAGCAAAATAAAATTGGATATCTTCAAAACTTTTTAGATTCGGATGCTTATCTTTACCGGCAGAAACACCTTCCCAGGTGGTAAATGATATCCAACTAGATGGAGAAAAAGATATGAACGGACCAACCCATGGAGTATTATTATTGAATCCAGCACTTCCGGCTATAAAGAAATCACCATAATTTTTTCCATAGATTGCCTGGGCAAAACTTGAACAGACTTCTAGGGTGAATTTCGTATCCGTATTTTGGATCGTGGCTGAGGCGAATATGCCGCTAGATAAAGCGCCCTCACCAGACGAGACGGTTAAAGAAGATAATTTGTAATCATCCTGTTGTGCATTGCTAATGCCAGCAAATAATACGATGAGAGCAAATAATAACATTGACTTTTTCATGCATTCCTCCGAATGTAAAGTTTTATAGAAATATGTAGTGTGCTGTGAGAGTATACTAGCACATAATTGATAAAAAGTCAATATCTTTACAAAAATGTCAGTAATTATTACATTCATACACGTCTAAAATAGGTATATATGGAAATAATATACTAAAAGAGCCATTGTTTTTATCATAAAATCAGGTATAATGACCAGTTATCATCTATATACCCTGTATGCCAAAAACAAAATCATCAAAAACAACCGAATACATAGAAATAGAGGGAGCAAAAGTACACAATCTTAAAAATGTTTCTGTTAAGATACCCAAGAACAAACTCGTGGTAGTTTGTGGTGTTTCGGGTTCAGGAAAATCATCTTTGGCATTTGACACCTTATATGAAGAAGGCCAACGACGGTATTTAGAAGGGTTATCATCATATGTGCGCCAGTTTTTAGGTGGATTTAAGAAACCAGATGTGCACAAAATTACCGGACTTTCTCCCACACTCGCAATCAATCAAAAAAGCATATCTTCAAATCCACGCTCAACCGTAGGAACAATTACAGAAATATATGATCACTTTCGATTATTATTCGCACGTGTGGGTGTACCTCATTGTCCTGACTGTCATATACCTATCACTGCACAAACACCACAACACATAGCACAACAAATTATAGAACTTTCAAAAGAGGATGAGGTGATATTATTAGCGCCTATCATACAAGGTAAAAAAGGAGAGCACAAAGCCGTGCTCGATGAAATCCAAAAATCAGGATACCCACGCGTACGTATTGATGGATATGTGTATGCACTTGATGAAGCGATACAAAAAACGCTTGATAAAAATAAAACACATAGTATTGAAGTAGTTATAGGAAATGTCATGACGGGATTTAAAATAGATATACAAAAAAATATATCCAAAGCAGAAAAAGAAGCCCTGAAAAAAAAGAAGAAGAAATTAGAGCATTTAGCAAAAGAGGAGGAATCTGAAGTTATAGAAAAAGTACGCAAAGCACTCCACATAGGAAATGGTATTGTTCTTGCTCTTACTCGCCCCCTCGGTAAAATCTCAGAACAAGAAAAGAAAAAAGAAACAGTCATTAGATTTTCAGAACGATATGCTTGTTCACGATGTGGATTTTCTATGCCCGAGATTGAACCCCGATTATTTTCATTTAATGCTCCATATGGAGCGTGTACAACATGTCAAGGATTAGGAACGAAATTAGAAATAGATCTCGGTTTATTAATTGCTCCTGAAATATCCCTTGAGGCGGGAGCTATTATTCCATGGTATTCATTAAGCCAGATGGGAAGACGTTCATTGGGGGTTACTTGGCAAAAATTTGTGACTGAAACCATATTACAACAAAATAACATATCAGTTCGTACGCCATTTAAAGATATTCCGAAGCACATCAGAGATATTATTTTATACGGAGATGTAGAAAATAAGATTCGTTTGGAAAATGGTGATTGGGAAGGAGAAACCTTTTTTGAAGGAGTGATTCCACGTCTTGAGAGATTATATTATGAGACTGATTCTGAATTTATTCGTCATGAGCTTTCAAAACACATGATGGAAAAAACATGCCCCGCATGTCAGGGGGCACGATTAAAACCAGAAGTACTTGCTGTGCTCTTGAATGATAAAAATATTTGGGAATTAGCGTCTCTCTCAGCGGAAAATCTTAAGAAATTTCTCGTACAAATACTTTCTCATACCACAGTAAATTCACAAACGATAGCGCAACCAATTATAAAAGAAATTATTGCAAAAACTCAATTTCTTATTGATGTAGGATTAGATTATATTACCGTGGGGAGATCAGCGACGACACTTTCAGTAGGAGAAAACCAACGCATACGATTAGCGACACAATTGGGAAGTGGTCTTTCGGGAGTGATTTATGTGCTTGATGAACCGACGATTGGATTACATCCCCAAGACACCGATAGACTTATTGAAACATTAAAATATTTACGCGATTTAGGAAATACCGTAGTGGTAGTAGAACATGACGACAGGGTTATTACGGCGGCTGATTGGGTTATTGAAATAGGACCTTTTGCAGGAGAAAAAGGAGGACAATTAATATTTGAGGGAACCCCCGCGCAATTAAAAAAATCAAATTCCCTCACCGGTCAATATTTTTCTGGAAAGAAAAAAGTATTTTCTGGTATGCCAAAACAAAGCATAAACCCGGAACGATCACGCATATCATTATTTGGTGCTTCACAATTTAATCTAAAGAATGTTGACTTACATATTCCCATTCGCTCCTTTGTGGCAATTGCAGGAATATCGGGGTCAGGAAAGAGTACACTCATGCTCGATGTATTTGCAAAAGCATTACAAAAAGAAGTAGCACAACTTGCGGTAGTACCGGGTGCATATAAAAAACTAGAGGGCACAGAACACGTTGATAAAATAATTATTATTGATCAAAGCCCTATTGGAAAAACACCGCGGAGCAATCCGGCAACCTACACGGGTATTTTCACTTATATTCGCACTTTATTCGCTCGATTACAGGAATCCCAAGTACGTGGATATACACCGTCATATTTTAGTTTTAATGTGCGTCCAGGGCGTTGTGAGGCCTGTAAAGGGGAAGGGTATAAGAAGGTAGAGATGTATTTCTTGCCTGATATGTATGTAGAGTGTGACACCTGTAAGGGAACTCGATTTTCACCAGAAGTACTTGATGTGAAATATCAGGGAAAGCACATTGCTGATGTTTTAAATATGTCTGTTTCAGAGGCACTTATATTTTTTGCTTCATTCTCACAAATAGCAGATAAGCTTCAATTACTGGAAGAGATAGGGCTTGGTTATATGAAGTTGGGACAAGCGGCTACCACGCTTTCCGGTGGAGAGGCGCAACGTATTAAACTTGCCGAAGAATTATCAAAACGATTTACGGGAAGAACTCTCTACGTGCTTGATGAACCAACGGTGGGATTGCATTTTGATGACACTCGAAAATTACTCTTCTTGTTACGTTCGCTCGTACAAAAAGGGAATACGGTTACTATTATTGAGCATAACTTAGATGTACTCAAAGAAGCGGATTGGATGATTGAATTAGGACCCAAAGGAGGAGATGGAGGAGGTAAAATTGTATTTGAGGGAACTATTGCGGATGCAAAGAAAAAAGGAACTGCGACAGGAAAGTATTTATAACAATTTTTAATTAATGCATTAATGTTTTAAATTTTAAACATTAGAATTTATTTATAAAATTACAAAATTAAAAATTATTCACTATCTCTCAATTATGTTTCTCACTATCCTTACAAAATTGAATAAGAAAAAAGAGGGGGTAGAAAAAACTTCTGATACGGAATTTATCGTATGGACAAAGCAACCCGCAACTGAAAATAAAGCAAACGAAGATGTTATGAAACAACTTGCAAAATATTTTAAGATGCCAAAATCAAAGTTTTCTATAATACGAGGAAAAACAGTAAAGACAAAAACTATTAAGATAGTTTGATAACTAACTCAATAGGAGTAATATGTATCTAAGTTAACTTAAAATAATATTTCAATATGAAAAAATATATCAAGCTCATTGTTATAGTTGTAATAGTATTGCTTCTGGTTGTTGCTATATATTTCTATTTACAGAATCAGAAAGAAAAAGAATGTCTACAAAAAATAGAATATAATGCTCCATCTCCATTCAGTCAATCTGAATCTTATTCTTTGTATCCTGAGGGGTCTAGATTTAAAACTTTTAAAACACAAGAAGAGGCGGTGGAATATTGTATGAAAGTTCTATAACAAAGAATATGTGGGAATATATTATAAATTTATTGATAGGATTAATGAGTAGTCTGCTTGGTTGGTTTTTGAAAGGAGTTTCTTATAAAAAAGATAAAGAGAGGGAATCGGATAAAAATAGGTTCATAGAGATAGACAAACTTATACCAAGTGAGTATGTCTATGATCTTTTGGATGATATTAGTAAGGAAAGGTTTGTTCTTAAAAAACTGAACCAACTGAAAATCTATCACGAGCAAAAGAAAGATCTTCCTGAGATGATTTTTCTAAATTCTAAGATAGAAGAAAAGAGGCAGAAATTTAATGAAAAAGTCCACGAATTTATGGACTTCTTTCTGGGAAGATTCTTTCAATTAAATGAGGAGAATCAAGATATAAGTTGTTTGCTTCCTGATCAGAGAAACGAAAAGGACAAAGAGTCTGTACTTATGGTCACTCAAGCAAGAAAAAAACTAATTCAATTATTAAGGGGTATAAGAAATTCTTATGATTCTTTTAAAGATACCGCTAAAACAAAATTAATGTTATAAAATTTTTTCTGTGTATGCCCATACTAGTTCTGTATAATTCTGTGTTATCTGTAGAGATGCTTAAACGGATTTACGATTCTGTTTTTATCAGGCTTCTGTTTACCTGAGATGGTATTTACAATAACCTGCGCAATATCTTCTGGTTGATAAAAAGGAGTTTTTCCAGGAGATGCTTTTTCAAATAATGAAGTTTGTGTAGACCCCGGGGTAACGACAACAGCGCGAATACCATCTTTTTGAACTTCTTTATCAAGAGATTGTGTGAAGTTGAGAAGAGCGGCTTTGGTTAGAGAATACAAAGATAAATGTGAGACCGCATGCAAAGCTGAACCTGAAGATATATTAATAATAAGCCCCCCTTTGTGCATATACGGAAGAGCGCGTTGAGTAACGACGAGCGTGCCTTTGATATTTACATTAATAATAAAGTCCCATTCTTGAGCAGTACTATCTTTAAATAACTTCTTTTGAGAAATACCCGCGTTATTGATAAGAACATCGAGAGAACCAAATTTCTTAATAGTTGCATTCAGTGCTTTCTGTACATGCATTGCATTGCAAATATTTCCTGTTAATACCAACGCGTGGGGAATGGCAGATAATATCTCCATATCGTGGATACCAGGTTTGGTGAGTGAGAAAATAGTCACGTTATATCCTTGGGAAAGAAGTAGTTTTGCAGTCGCGAGACCGATTCCTGTTGCCGCTCCCGTGATAAATATCGTTTGAGAAGTTTTCTTTTTTTGATTCATAATGATAGAATAGATTTATTATATCATGAATACAGAGACTATTATACTATTTATTGTGATTCAAGTGGTGTTATTTGGCGCCTTATTTTTAGTTATTAAGAAACTTCTGACGCGCAAAGAAGAAAACAAAGAACCCGATAATGGCTTATTACTTATTCAGAATCAAATAGCTGAAATCACCAGGATGATGGATGCAAAGTTGGGAGAATCACATCAAGCAACGCAACATCAATCAGAACAGAGTATGCGGATTATTAGCGACGTAACCGAGAAATTGACGCGTCTTGAAGAAACGAATAAACAAGTTATAGGATTTACCGATCAGCTGAGTAAATTACAAGATATTCTTAAAAATCCAAAGCAACGAGGAATTCTAGGAGAGTATTATCTTGAAACATTATTAAAAAATGTATTACCTCCCAGAAGTTATCAGATGCAATATCCGTTCAAAGATGGCACTATCGTGGATGCGGTTGTCTTTGTAAAAGATAAAATTATTCCCATCGATTCAAAATTTTCATTAGAAAATTATAATCGCCTAGGAGAAGCAGGTGATCCTACAGAAAAAGAACGCTTAGAAAAAGCATTCCGCTTAGATTTAAAGAATCGCATTGATGAGACAGCGAAGTATGTGAAACCATCTGAAAACACCATGGACTTTGCGTTTATGTTTATTCCACACGAGGCAATTTATTATGATTTACTGGTCGCGCAAGTGGGTGCTGTAAAAGTAAACACAAGGGATCTTATAGAATACGCCTTCAAAGAAAAACACGTTATTATTGTATCTCCCACATCATTTTTGGCATATCTCCAAACCGTATTACAAGGATTGAAGGCATTACACATAGAAGAATCAGCAAAAGAAATTCGCAAAAATGTTGAGGATTTAGGAAAACATTTAAAGAGTTATGAATCATTTCTACAGAAGATGGGTGGTCATCTTGGAACAACAGTAAACGCATATAACGCCTCATACAAAGAATTCGGGAAAATAGATAAGGACGTACGTCGTATAGCGGGAAAGGGAATTGAAGTTGAATTACTACAGGTAGAAAGCCCTTCTCTAGAGGAACTTGACAATTAGATATTATAGGTTTATAATAGAGTTACAAAAATAGTGGAGGTATTATGTCTTTTGAAGATATTGTTCTCATTTCTATATTTGTTCTTCCAATACTATGGTGTATTTTACCCCAAAAAAGGGCTGATAAGATTAAAATCTTTATCAGAAGACACAAATTATTAAAGGGAGTACTGGTTCTTTTAACACTTATCGTCATAATAGGAGCTCTATATATGGCAGTGTACGACGATATGATAATGACCGAAGGTTTGAAACGCGCGGATTTCTTAAACTGAACCGCGCTTTTTGTTTATCTTGATTTTTAGAAAAATACAGTTACAATGAGCTTACTTTTAATCTAAACATGAGAAAATATGAACATAAAACCTCTTTCAAATAAAATCGTATTAAAACCCTCTGAAGAAGAAAAAATGACCCAGTCGGGAATTATGCTTCCTGAAAATACAGGAGAAAAATCAAGCAAAGGGGAGATACTCGCCGTTGGCCCAGGAAAACGAAATGAAAAAGGAGAAATTATTCCTCTCTCTGTAAAGATAGGCGATATAGTTTTTTATAAAAAATATGGTCCTGAGCAAGTGGAATTAGATGGTCAAAAATATCTTATTGCAGAAGAAGAAGATATATTGGCGATAATCGGATAATTATCAATTTCTAATTTCTATTAAATATTTTAAACAAACATGGCAAAACAAATTTTATTTGGCGAACAAGCTCGAACTTCACTGAAAAAAGGAGTCGACACATTAGCGAATGCGGTTAAGACAACCCTTGGTCCAAAAGGACGTGCGGTTATCTTGGAAAAAGGATATGGATCTCCGGTCGTCACCTATGATGGAGTAACTATCGCAAAAGAAATTGAATTGGAAGATAAAATTGAAAATATCGGAGCAGAATTGGTAAAAGAAGTTGCCTCAAAAACAAACGATAGTGCAGGAGATGGAACCACAACCGCAACGGTATTAGCACAAATACTTATTAATGAAGGACTGAAAAACGTTTCAGCTGGCGTTGACCCAATTAACATGCAACAGGGGATGCAAAGAGCCTATGAAGTAGTAATGGATGAATTAAAAAAACTCTCTCGAGAAGTAAAAGGAACTGATGGCTATACACAAGTAGCAACTATTTCTGCGCGTGATAAAGAAATTGGAAAAGAAATAGCTCGTGTCATTGAACAAGTGGGAAAAAATGGAGTTATTACCGTAGAAGAAGGACAAACGGTGGGCGTATCAACTGAATTCGTAGATGGTATGCAATTTGATCGAGGATATGTATCACCCTACATGGTAACGAATTCAGAAAAAATGCAGGCCGACATTGAAAATCCACTTATTTTAGTTACTGATAAAAAAATATCTTCAATTGCAGAAATTCTTCCCCTGTTAGAAAAAATAATAAAGACGGGTAAAAAGGAAATGGTTATTATTGCAGATGAAGTAGATGGTGAAGCACTCGCAACACTTGTATTAAATAAACTACGAGGTATTTTCACGGTACTCGCTATAAAAGCTCCAGGATTTGGAGATAAAAAGAAGGAATTATTACAAGATATCGCAATTTTAACGGGAGCAGAGCTGATATCTGATGACCTAGGACGAAAATTAGAAAACGTGGAATTAGAACAGCTGGGAGGAGCGCATCGTGTCGTAGCAGATAAAGATAATACCAAAATTGTAAATGGAAAAGGAGACAAGGAGATATTACAAAATCGCATCGCACAAATTAAAACACAATTAGAAAAAGCAGATTCTGAATTTGATAAAGAAAAATTACAAGAACGATTAGGAAAACTTGCAGGAGGAGTTGCTATTATTAAAGTAGGCGCTGCGACCGAGGTTGAACAAAAAGAAAAGAAATACCGCATTGAAGATGCGGTCAATGCAACAAAAGCAGCCGCAGAAGAAGGTATTGTTCCAGGAGGAGGAGTAGCTCTCGTACGTGCAGCACAAGCTATTGAAAAACTCATAGAAACATTTGGAAAAAATCAGCTTGCAGAAATCGTAGGAGCAAAAACAGTACTGCAAGCAATTACAACCCCTTTAAAACAAATCGCTCAAAACGCAGGGTTCGATGGATCAGTGGTATTGAATAAAGTTTCCGAAGGAAAAGATGATTTTGGTTTTAATGCCGCAACAGGAGAATATGTACATATGATAGAAGCGGGGATTATCGATCCCACAAAAGTCACTAAATCAGCACTTACCAATGCCATGTCAGTTGCTTCTATGCTTATTATTACCGAGGCGACTGTTTCAGATATTCCTACTAAAGAGGAAAAAAACATGGGAAATGAGGGACGGGGACATGGAGATTTTTAGAAGATATACACCATAAAATACCCAAGATAAAACGCCATTAAATGGCGTTTTATTCTTTTTAAAAATATGATATACTACACACATTAACATAACATTCAAAAAACTATGGACTATATACAAATGAATATTATTTGGATTTTACTCGCTCTTATCGTAGTTTGGATTATACTTTCTTATAATGCGCTTGTACGAGTACGTAATAGAGCGAAAGAGGCGTGGTCTGACATATCAGTACAATTAAAACGCAGATATGACCTTATTCCAAACCTCATAGAAACAGTAAAAGGATATGCGACTCATGAAAAAACAGTTTTAGAAGAAGTCACCGCAGCACGCACCACAGCCATGGGAGCAGAAAACAAAGCAGATCAAGCACAGGCAGAAAATCAGCTTTCACAAACCATAAAAACGTTATTTGCGGTAGCAGAAAATTACCCAGATTTAAAGGCGAATGCAAACTTTTTAGAGTTACAGCGTGAATTATCAGATACCGAAAATAAGATTCAGGCATCTCGCAGATTTTACAATTCAATGGTATTAGAGCTTAATACAAAAATACAATCATTTCCGACTAATATTTTATCGTCATTATTTGGTTTTAAAATTGAAGAATTTTTTGCGTTAGAATCGGAAGCTGAAAAAGAACCGGTAAAAGTTTCGTTTAAATAAAAATACTTAATACAAATAAACATATGATGGGAGACATCCAACAATTTATAGCTTATTATCAACAACACGAATTTATTTTTGTAGCACTCATGCTTTGGTCATTAGTGTGGAAAGGTATCGCTCTTTGGAAAGCGGGGAGAAATAACCATCCTATTTGGTTTGTAGTACTTATGGTTATAAATTTGGTAGGAGTATTGGAAATATTGTACATTTTTATCTTTTCAAAAAAAGGATTAAAAACAATAGAAACAACGCACGAGGGAGAGGAAATAAAATAGAGATTTGAATGAACATATACGATCTAAAAACTGCAAACATCAGAAAAACCTGGTTGTTGTTTACAGCTTGTTTTGTGATAATTATTGGAATTGGATGGGTATTATCATATACCTATCAAGATACAACCCTATTATATATAGCGGTCATTTTGAGTATCGGAATGAACATAATTGCCTATTGGAAGTCAGATACTATTGCTCTTGCCTCATACCATGCACAAGAAGCCGATACAAATACCTATCGTGAAATTTATAGAATCGTAGAAAATCTCTCCATTACCGCAGGAATTCCTCAACCACGTCTCTATATCATAGAAGATGAATCACCGAATGCCTTTGCGACAGGGCGTAATCCAAAACATGCAGCTATCGCTCTGACGACAGGAATTATTAGTCGTTTAGAAAAAAGTGAACTTGAAGGTGTTATTGCCCACGAACTTTCTCATGTACGTAATTACGATACACTCGTCATGACTGTCGTAGTGGTATTAGTAGGAGTACTTTCAATTATCGCAAATATATTCATGAGAGCCTCATTTTTTGGTGGAGGACGAAGAGATAGTAATCAAGAGGGATGGAGTTCTCTTATGATGATTTTAGGGCTCGTAGCTATTATTATAGCTCCTATTGTCGGTACTCTATTACAATTAGCTATATCTCGTAAACGAGAATTTGTTGCTGATGCAAGTGCAGTATTATTAACTCGATATCCAGAAGGTCTTGCGCATGCACTTCAGAAAATAAGCACATCTCAACCATTTGAAAAATCAAAACAAGCAACAGCACATTTATTCATTACCAATCCTATGCATTTGGATGCAGAAAACTCTTCAAAGAATTCATTTTTTTCAAAATTATTTATGACCCATCCTCCTATAGAAGAGCGTGTACGAGCACTACTACAAAATAAATAACGCATAGCGTTTAGAGTAAAATCATGGTTCGTTTTATTACTCATAATTTTTTCTTTATATTTTCACCTCTTTTTCAAAAAAAACCGAGAAATCAATCGACTTCTTCCTTCACCCTCATCGAACTCCTCATTGTCATCGGTATCCTCGCTATCCTCACGGCAGCCGTCGTCATAGTCCTCAATCCCACAGAATTACTCAAACAAGGCAGAGATAGTACCCGTATGACT
>Ga0172380_10002683_pt1 | contig 26613 bp, 25 predicted proteins | sample Leawe162metaG_FD_119747 | JGI IMG/M metagenome (GOLD analysis project Ga0172380, IMG submission 119747) | Leachate microbial communities from a municipal landfill in Southern Ontario, Canada - Leachate well 162 metaG | ecosystem: Engineered > Solid waste > Landfill > Unclassified | place...
ACCCACTGCTCGACGCCGCGCTCCGCGGCGACGCCCGCGAGGGTGCGCGCGACGGCCTCGGCGCCATCCAGCGCGGGGTGGTAGACGATGCCGACGCGGCGCATCGCGCTCATGCGGCGCCCTCCTCGGTCGTCTCCGGGCGCTGCAGCCAGAGGAAGAACTCGCGGTTGCCCGCCGGGCCGATGAGGCCCGAGCGCACGACGCCGCGCACGCGCAGGCCGTGCTCGATGCACCACAACGCGACGCGCGCGATGCACGAGGCGTGAACGCGCTCGTCGCGGACGACGCCGCCCTTCGTGACCTCCTCGCGCCCGGCCTCGAACTGCGGCTTCACGAGCGCGAACACCTCGCCGCCCGGGGCGAGCGAGGCGATGACGGTGGGCAGCACCATCGTGAGCGAGATGAACGAGACGTCGATCGTCACGAGCTCGACCGGCGTCTCCAGCGGCGGCATCGTGCGCGCGTTCGTGCGCTCGCGCACCTCGACGCGCGGGTCGTCGCGCAGGCGCGGGATGATCTGCCCGTAGCCGACATCGACGGCCACGACGTGCGTCGCGCCATGCTGCAGGAGGTAGTCGGTGAAGCCGCCGGTCGAGGCGCCGACATCGAGGCAGCGCTTGCCGTCGGCGGTGATCGGGGTGCGCTCGATGGCGCTGCGGAGCTTCTCCCCGCCGCGGCTCGCGTACTGGGAGGCGCCGCGCACCTCGATCGGCACGTCGTCGGCGACGGGGACGGCGGGACGCGTGGCGGCGACACCGTCGACCAGCACCTCGCGCGCGAGGATGAGCGCCTGCGCCTGCTCCCGGCTGGCGGCGAGGCCGCGCTCCACGAGCAGCACATCGAGGCGACGCTTGGCCGCACGAGACTGAGTCGCACCAGATTGGGCCGCGCGAGGCGGAGTGGCACGGGGCGGCTTCGTCGTGGTCATGGCGGCGAGGATAGCACCGGCGGCCGGTCAGCCGCCGAGCCGGCTGCTACGCCGACTCGGGGATCGCCTGGCCCTCTTCGCTCAGGACCTGGCCGGACTCGGTCACCAGCAGCGGGCGCTGGCGGCGCGTCACGCAGTCGGCGGAGACGACGCACTTGCGGATGTCCGGCCGCGACGGAATCTCGTACATCACGTCCAGCAGGATCTCCTCCACGACGGTGCGGAGGCCGCGCGCGCCGGTGCGCTGGCGGATCGCCGCCTCGGCGATCGCGACGTACGCCTCGTCGGTGAACACGAGCTCGACGTCATCGAGGCCGAACAGGCGCTGGTACTGCCGCGCGACCGCGTTCTTCGGCGCCGTGAGGATCGACACCATGGTGTCGACATCCAGCGGGTCGAGCGTGGAGACGACCGGCAGGCGGCCGACGAACTCCGGGATGAGGCCGAACTGCAGCAGGTCGTCGTGGACGACCTCCCGCAGGATGAGCGCCCTGTCGCGATCGGAGGTCTTTGCCCCGGCGTTGAAGCCGAGCGAGCGCTCGCCCGTGCCGGTGCGCTTGGCGATGATCTTGTCCAGGCCCTCGAACGCCCCACCCACGATGAACAGGATGTTCGAGGTGTTGATCTGGATGAAGTCCTGGTGGGGGTGCTTGCGACCGCCCTGCGGCGGGACGCTGGCGACCGTGCCCTCGATGATCTTCAGGAGCGCCTGCTGCACGCCCTCGCCCGACACGTCGCGCGTGATCGACGGGTTGTCGCTCTTGCGCGCGATCTTGTCGATCTCGTCGATGTAGACGATGCCGCGCTCGGCCTTCTGGATGTCGAACTCCGCGGCCTGGATGAGGTGCAGCAGGATGTTCTCGACGTCCTCGCCGACGTAGCCGGCCTCGGTGAGGGCGGTGGCGTCCGCGATCGAGAACGGCACATCGAGAATGCGCGCCAGCGTCCGCGCGAACGCGGTCTTGCCGGTGCCCGTCGGGCCGATCAGCAGGATGTTCGACTTCTCAAGGTCGAGATCGGCCTGCGCCGGCGCGTCGATGCGCTTGTAGTGGTTGTAGACGGCGACGGAGAGCACGCGCTTCGTGCGCTCCTGCCCGACGATGTACTCGTCCAGCTGGGCGACGATCTCCTGCGGGGTGCGCAGGCTGGAGCGCTGGGCCTTGGCCGCAGCGGCCTTCCCGGCCTGCGACTCCTCGTTGATGATCTCCTGGCACAGGTCGACGCACTCATCGCAGATGTAGACGGCACCAGGACCGGCGATCAGGCGCTTCACCTGATCCTGGTTCTTGCCGCAGAACGAGCAGTGGTACTGGACACGGCTCCCGCGAGTGGTGGTGTTCGCCATGTGTCCTAGGCCCCCTCGGCTATGCGAGTGCGTGCGATCCGGTGCGCCGACTAGTTGCTGGTCGGTGCAGCGGCGGGTACGGGCATGCCGCCCTGCGACCCGATGATCTCGTCGACGAACCCGTACTCCTTGGCCTGCTCCGCGCTCATGTAGAAGTCGCGGTCGAAGTCGCGCGTGATGCGCTCGATCGACTGGCCGGTGTTGCGGGAGATGATGTTCCGAATGATCTCGTTGTTGCGCAGAATCTCGCGCGCCGCGATCTCGATGTCGGACGCCTGACCGCGGGCGCCGCCCAGCGCCTGGTGCATGTGCACCGTGGCGTTCGGGAGCGCGTAGCGCTTGCCGCGCGCGCCGGAGCAGAGCAGCACCGATGCCATCGAGGCGGTCGAGCCAACGGCGATCGTCGAGACGTCGCTGCGGATCAGGTTCATCGTGTCGTAGATCGCCAGGCCGGCCGTGATCACGCCACCCGGCGAGTGCACGTACATGGAGATGTCGCGATCCGAGTCCTCGCGGTCGAGGTACAAGAGCTGCGCGACGATCGTGTTCGCGATCTGGTCGTCGATGGGCGTGCCGAGGAAGATGATCCGCTCCTTCAGCAGCAGCGAGTAGATGTCGTACGCCCGCTCACCTCGAGCGGTCGTCTCGATCACCATCGGCACAATATTCTGCGGCGCGGTCCAGTCGCTCGTCGGCATAAACCCTGTCCTCAGCTTCCTGCGTCCCTGACGGTGGTTGGTGCGAGCCCTCCAACGGCGCTCGCACGATCGTTACGTCGTCTCCGCGTCTGCTTCCGTGGTCTCCGTGGTCTCCGAGGCGGTGGTCTCCGAGGCGGTGGTCTCCGAGGCGGTTGCCTCGGTGGCCTCTTCCTCGGCGCCTTCGCCCGAGCGGCGGCGCCGGCGCGTACCACGCGCACGCGGCGCGTCACCCTCGCCGGCCTCGTCTGCCGAGGCGATCTCAACCAGCCGCCCCAGTGTGGCAGCACTCATCAGCTGGTGTCGGATCGAGGCGCGGGAGTCCGGAGTGTCGAACATCGCGCGGAACTGGAGCTTCTGGTCGCCCTCCAGGCCGGAGCCGGCGCCGAAGAACTGGTCGAGCATGCGGTCGACCTCAGCGTCGACCTCCGACTCCTCGACCTCGATGCCCTCGAGCTTCGCCAGCTCGCCAAGCACGAGGGCGCGGCGGACGGCGATGTCGGCGGCGGGGCGCAGCTCGTCCCGCACCTCTTCCTCGGTGCGGCCGACCTGCGCCAGCCACTTCTCGAGCTCCTCCGGCGTGTGCGAGGCGTGGTTCGACTCGCGGTCGAGCATGCTGTCGACCTCGCGGTCGACCAGCACCTCGGGATAGTCGAGCTCCGACGAGGCGATCAGGAGGTCGAGAATCTCCTCCTGGTACGCGCCCTCAGCCTGAGCCTCCGCCTGCACGCGCACGTTGGTCGTGATGCGCTCGCGAACGGCGTCCGCGGTCTTCAGGTCTTCCTCGCCCAGCTGGTTCGCGAAGTCGTCGTCGAGGTCCGGCAGGACCTCTTCCTTCACCTCGTGCAGCTGCACGGTGTAGTGCGCGGTCTTGCCCGCGAGGTCCGGCGCGACGAAGTCGGCCGGCAGGTCGAACTCGATGGTGTGCGGGCCACCGCGCTCCAGGCCGATCAGGCGCTCCAGGAAGCCCGGCAGCGAGACGGTGGAGCCCTCGACGACGGCGAACTCGGCGCCCTCCTCAACGTGCGGCTCATCCTGGCCGTCGACGCTCACGGTGACATCGGCGCGCACGGTGTCGCCCCAGGCGACGGCGCGCTCGACCGGCTCCAGCGTCGCGTAGCGACGGCGGAGGTTGGCCAGCGCCTCCTCGACCTGCGCCTCGGTCGTCTCGACTGTCGGGCGCGGGGCGCGGAGGGCGTTGTAGTCCTTCAGGTCGACGGTCGGGCGCACCGGCACGGTTGCCGACACGACCAGCGGCTCCATCGACTTCAGCTCGAACTGCGGCTGGCCGATCGCCTCGATCGACTCAGCCTCGATCGTCTCGCTGTAGAGGTCGGGGAGCAGCTGCTCCAGCGCCTCCTGCACGAGGGCGGATTTGCCCAGCGTGCGCTCCAGCACGGCGCGCGGCGCCTTGCCGGGACGGAAGCCCGGGATGCGGTAGCGCTGTGAGAGGCGGCGAGCCGCCTTCTCCATGTTGGCCTCTACGCGCTCGTCATCGACTTCGATCTCGAGCGCCACGAGTGACCGCGGAAGACGTTCTGTCGTCACACCCACGGGGTGTGCCCCCCAACTTCATCACACTGCTTCTGTTCCGAAATGAGTATAGCATGCGACCATTTGGCAGCCGCCCTGCGGGTTTCCCCTACACCGGCCCCGCAACGCCCTACCCGCTCGGAGCGTACGGCGGGCGTCGAGGGGCGCTCGTCCACCCTCGGCTAGCGGTCGCGGATGATGTCGTTGATCGCGTCGCCCAGCAGCGCAAACGCGAACAGCAGCGAGGAAACGAACAGGCCCGGTACCAGCAGCAGGTGAGGCTGGGACTGGAACGTCCGTGCGCCTGATCCTTCGAAAATCATCGCGCCGAAGGAGGGCGTCGGGGGCTGCACACCCACGCCGAACCAGGTCAGCGCCACCTCGGTCCCGGCGACGGAGCCGAGCGTAGCCGAGACCTGCAGCACGACGATGAACGCGATGTTCGGGAGCAGGTGGTAGACGAGGATCCTCGGCGTGCTCGCCCCCAGCGCCTGGGCGGCGAGGATGAACTCGCGCTCCCGGAGCTGGAGCACCAGCGAGCGCACGTAGCGCGCGGTGCCCACCCAGAAGAAGAGCGACAACACCATGAAGACGGTGAGGTAGGACGAGAAGTCCTTGAACAGCCCGATCCCGGTCGCCCGGTCGAGCCAGCCGCCCCACTCGGCCACGCGAGGCCCGAGCGCTGCGTTCACCAGCACCAGCATCGGCAGACCGGGCAGCGAGGAGAGCACCTCGCCGACGCGCATGATTGCTGCGTCCACCCAGCCACCTCGGTAGCCCGCGATCAGGCCGAGGCCGTTCCCGATCACGAGCGAGCCGCTCACAAGCACCGCGACGCTCACGACCAGCGTCGTCCGCGCGGAGTAGAGCGAGCGACTGAGCATGTCGCGGCCGAGGCGGTCGGTGCCCAACAGGTGCTGGCGGCTCGGCCCCTGCAGCGCGTTCTCGATGCGCTGCTCGCTGTACGGGTACGGTGCGATCCAGGGCGCAAGGATGCCGCCCGCGTAGATCGTCGTGATCACGATCAGCGAGAGCATCGCGAGCTTCTTCTTGCGCAGGCGCTCCCAGAAGTGCGCCACCGCGCCCTTCGCGGGGATCGAGGGCGCCTCGGACGCCGGTGCGGCCGGCGCGGCGGCGGTCACGTGCGGTTCCCCGCGCCCAGCCGCACGCGCGGGTCGATGCGGGCGTAGGCGAGGTCCGTGAGCAGGTTCATGACGATGAAGAAGAACGCCACGATCAGCGTGGTCGCGAGGATCACGTCGTAGTCACGGCTCCGCACCGACTCGAACGTGAACGCGCCGATGCCGGGGATCCCGAGCAGCGTCTCTGTGAAGTACGCCCCCTCCACGATGCCCGCGAGCGAGAGGCCGATCGCGGTGACGACTGGGAGCATCGCGTTCGGGAGCACGTGGCGCAGCGCGACCGTCGACTCCTCCAGCCCCTTCGCACGCGCGGTTCGCACGTAGTCCTCACGCGACACCTGCAGCGCGGTGATGCGGACGAGGCGCGCGACGCCGGAGAAGCCGGGAACGGTCATCACCAGCAGCGGGAGATACAGGTGCGGATCGGGGATCGGGATCGCGATCACTCCGGCGATCCAGTAGATCGAGATCAGCCCGTCCCAGCCTCCGACCGGGACGATGTGGAACTGCACCGCCAGCAGCCACTGGATCGGCGGCAGGATCACCAGCACCGGGATCGCGCTCAGGAACAGCAGCGTCGAGATGATGAACGGGTCGAGCCAGCGCCCCTGGAACCACGCCGCGAGAAGCCCCAGCGGCACCCCGATCGCGAACACGAAGAAGATCGCGAGGATGTTGAGCTGCGCGGAGACGAGCATCTTCGGCACGACCAGCTCGCGCACGGAGAAGCCGCGCTGGATGAACGACTCACCGAAGTCGCCCTGCAGCGCCCGCCCCATCCAGCGCTGGTACTGCTGCACAATCGAGCCATCGAGGCCGCGCTCCTCGCGAATGCGTTGGAGCACCTCGGGGTCGCGCACCTGGCCGGCGGCGACGGTCACGGGGTCGCCCGGCCCGAACCGGGCGACCGTGAACGTCAGGAACGACACGACGAACAGCGTGAGCGGCAGGATCGCGAGCCGGCGGATCACGTAGCCCGTCATGCGGGTGGCTCTAGCGCTCCACGCTCATGAAGCGCAGACGCGGGATCACCATCGGCGGCTCGATCCACCCCTTCACCGACGCGTTCACGACCTGGTGTCGCTGGCCGAAGTAGAGCGGCAGCCACGCGCCGTCCTGCAGCAGCAGCTGCTCGACCTGCTGGTACGTCTTCAGGCGCTTCTCGGGGTCACGCTCGGTGCGGGCCTGCTCCAGCAGGCGGTCGGCCTCCGGGTTCGAGTAGCCGATGTCGTTCAGCACCGACTTCGAGTGGAACTTCAGATCCAGCACATCCTCCGGGTCGGGGTAGTCCATCACCCAGCCCGCGTTGAACATCTGCAGTTTGCCGTTGTGCTGATCCTCGAAGAACGTCGCGGCGTCCGATTGCTTGATCTGGACGGTGACGCCGAGCACCTGCTTCCACTGCTCGATGTACGCCTGCGTGTCGATGCCGGCCGAGGCACCGCCACCGATCTCGGTCATGGTGACCGGCGGCAGCCCCGCTGCGTTCTTGTACTTCGAGGCCGCCAGCGCCGCCTTCGCCCCCTCCGGGTCGAACTTGAAGGTCTTGTCGGTCGGCGTGAAGCCGGGAAGCTGCGGCGGCAGGATGCCCGTCGCGACCGGCAGCATCTTGTTGAAGGTGACGTCGACGACCTTCTGGCGGTCGATCGCCATGCCGAAGGCGCGGCGCACGTTCGCGTCATCGAACGGCGGCAGCTTCGCGTTGAACGCGAGGTACGAGACGGAGAACTCCGTCGTCGTCGTGTACAGCTTGCCGAGCGCGCTGTTCTTGTCGCGCACGCGGTCGATGTCGTTCACGGAGATCCCGGCGACGTCGAGCTCGTTGTTCTCGAATCGGGTCAGCGCGGAGCCGCCGGAGAACTGGTACAGCACCTGCTGCAGCTTCGGTGCGCCCAGGTAGAACTTCGGGTTCGCCTCCAGCACCAGGCGCTCGCCGACGCGCCACTCGGCGAGGCGATACGGGCCGGTGCCGTTCGGGTTGCGGGTCCAGTTGCGCGGGTTCTGCTGCACCTGCTTGCAGTCGACCACCATCGCCGTCGTGTAGGTGAGCTTCGCGAGGAAGTAGGGGCGCGGCTGGTCGATCGTGATCTTGACGGTCGACTTGTCGACGACCTCGACACCACGGATCTCGGTCGCCTTGCCGGTCATCACGTCGGTCGCGCCGACGATGTCGTTGAGGAACTGCGGCGCGGTCGGCGAGGCGGTCTGTCGCGACACCGCCCGGTCGAGCGAGCACTTCACGTCCGAGGCCTCGACGGCACGGCCGTCGTGGAAGACGGCGTTGGGGCGGAGCTTGAACGTGAACGTCTTGCCGTCGTCGCTCACCGAGTACGACTCGGCGAGGTCGGGGACGACCTTCAGGTCGGGACTGATCGTCATCAGGCCGCTGAACACCTCGACGACGAACTCGGCGGAGCCGGCGTCGGTCAGCAGCGCGGGGTCGAGGGTGAGCGGGTCGGACCCGGCGAGGCGGAGGCGACCGCTGGCGGGCTTCGTGTCGACGGGGCCGCCCTTGGCGGCGGTACCCCCGCCATCGCTCCCACCGCCGCCGCTCAGCAGCAGCACGGCGGACAGGCCGCCGATGATCAGCACCAGCACCGCAAGCGCGCCCAGCAGCGCCGCCAGGATCCGCTTCTGACCCGTCATACCCAGCTCCGCTCCAGCAGGCCTCGCAAGGTGAACGCGGTGGGGGCGGTCACGGATTCCTGCGCATCATACAGAGTCGCCCCGCGCCCGTGAGCGTCAGCTCGAGGGCGGCAGCGAGACCGCGATGTTCGCCTCCCGCAGCTGCGCGTCGGCGACCGGCGCGGGCGCGCCGGTCATCGGGTCGCTGGCCGACTTCGTCTTCGGGAAGGCGATCGCCTCGCGGATGTCGTGCTCGCCCAGCAGCAGCGCCACGGTGCGGTCGAGGCCACAGGCGAAGCCGCCGTGCGGCGGCGCCCCGTACGTGAACGCCTCCAGCATGTGGCCGAACTTCGTCGTCGCCTCCTCGCGCTCGATGCCGAGCGTGGCCAGGACACGCATCAGCGCGTCCGGGCGGTGGATGCGGATCGAGCCGCCGCCGATCTCCCAGCCGTTGCAGACGAGGTCGTACGCGCGCGAGCGCACGTTGGCGGGCTGCTCATCGAGGAGCGCCATGTCCTCGTCGAACGGCGAGGTGAAGAGGTGGTGAACGGCGTTCCACTTCGTGTCCGCCTCGTCCCACTCGAACATCGGGAACTCGGTGACGAAGGCGAACGCGAGCAGGCCCGGGTCCGCGAGGTTGTGCTCCTCCGCCATGCGGCGGCGCAGCACGTCCAGCACGCGCGAGGTGAGCGCGTCCGGCCCCGCCGCGATCAGCAGCAGGTCGCCTCGGCTGGCACCACACTCGCGGCCCCAGGCCGCGAACTGCTCCGGCGTGAAGAAGCGCGCGACCGGCGAGCGCACGTCGTCGGCGGTGATGCCGTCGAGGCTGCCCTCCCCGCCAAACGCAACCGTCACGAGGCCCTGCGCCCCGGCGCCACGCGCGACCTCGATGAGTGCATCCAGCGCGCGGCGTGCGATGTCGCCCGCGCCGGGCACCGAGAAGCCGCGGATGCGCCCGCCCGCCTCGATGACGTTGTTGAAGACGGCGAACTCCGTCCCCCGGATCAGCGGCGTCAGGTCGTGGAACTCAAGGTCGTAGCGGAGGTCGGGCTTGTCGGAGCCCCAGCGCTCCATCGCCTCCTGGTAGGTGTAGCGCGGGAACGGCACCTGCTGCAGCCGGAACTCCGGCGCGACCTCGCCCACGAGCTGCACGTACAGCTCCTCCAGCAGCGCGAGCACGTCCGCCTCGTCGACGAACGACATCTCGACGTCCAGCTGCGTGAACTCCGGCTGGCGGTCGGCGCGCAGATCCTCGTCGCGGTAGCAGCGCGCGATCTGGAAGTAGCGCTCGAGGCCCGCCACCATCAGCAGCTGCTTCCACTGCTGCGGCGACTGCGGCAGCGCGTAGAACGAGCCCGGGTGCACGCGGGACGGCACGAGGTAGTCGCGCGCCCCCTCCGGCGTCGCGAGGTTCAGGACGGGCGTCTCCACCTCCGCGAAGCCCTGCGCGTCCATGTAGTCGCGGATGAACTTCACGATGCGGTGGCGGATGCGCAGGTTCGCGGTCATCCGCTCGCGGCGGAGGTCGAGGTAGCGGTAGCGCAGCCGCATCGTCTCGTCGACGGGCGTGTCCTGGTTCACCGGGAACGGCGGCGTCTCCGAGGTGTTCAGCACCTCGATCTGGTCCGCGATCACCTCGATCTCACCCGTGGGGAGATCGGCGTTCGTGGTGCCGTCGCGGCGCAGCGCGACCTCGCCCCAGATGCGCAGCACGAACTCGTTGCGCACGTCCGAGGCCGCGGCAAACGCATCGGCGTCGCGATCCGGGTGGAACACCACCTGCACCAGGCCGGCCGAGTCGCGGAGGTCGAGGAAGATCAGCCCGCCGTGATCGCGGCGGCGATTCACCCAGCCGGCCAGCACGACTCGCTGGCCGACGTCACCGGCACGGAGATGGCCTCCCAGGTGGGTTCGCAGCACGCCTCGGCTCCTCGCATCGCGCCGCCACAACAGGCGGCGTCAGAGCGGGGAGTGTCGCACGGGGGTACAGGCCGGGCAACGCGCGCGAGGTGCCGTCGAGCCTCGTTCTGGCTAGGTGATGCGCCGGGCGACCACCACGTCGCGGTCCAGGTACTCGCCGATCCCGTTGGCCTGCGTCTGCACGAAGCGCCCGCCGCAGGTGATGAAGGTCACCCACTCCTCGCCACGCGGCTGCGTCGAGGGCCAGATGATCTCACCCATCGGGATCGCCTGCTCCGGGTAGCGACGGTTGCTGATCACCTGGTAGCGGAAGCGAGCGCCGGAGGTCATCTCGACGCTGAACTCGTCGCCGACCTGCGCCTTCGCCATGGAGTAGAACGGCCCGTGCTGGAGCTCCCAGCTTTCGTGCGCGCTGAACACGGAGTTCACCGCGCGGCCGGGCGTGCCGAACTCCGGGTACCAGCCGACGGCGCGGACGCCGTCCGCGTCCGGCGACTGCATCTGATTGTTGATGACGCCCAGCTTCACCACGTAGTGGTCGATGGCGAGGCGAGGCGCACGCAGCCGCGCCACGAAGTCCGGCGGGAGCGGCGGCGGCGTGGCGGTCACCACCGGCGCAGGGGTCGCCGTCGCCAGGCCGCTCGTGGATCGCGGCGTGGCGCTCACGATGGCGGCCTGCGCGGTCGGCTCTGGTGCCTGCGCCGCCTCGAACGCGTGCGCCGCGCTGGCCAGCAGCTGCCCCGCCAGCGCCATGCCACCGAGGAATGCCACGACCAGGCCGTACGTGATGACGCGCGACAGCGTCCCCTCGCCCACGCGGCGGCGAGAGGCCCAGTCGATGTGTGCGGGAAGGTTCACAGCGATGCGCACAGGCGGACAGGGTAGCGATCGGCGCCCACCTGCGGGGCGCGAACACGACTCCGGAAGATTGCAGTTCCGCGAATCACGGCAATCACGCGTCCCATGTGGTCTCCGATGCGTGGAGTGGCACGCTGCCGTATTGTCCGGATGAGCCGAACGATGTCGGCTACAGCAGAAAGGGTTCCAAACGTGCGCCTATTCCCACGATTTGCGGTCGTGGCTGGGTTGGCTGCGGGCTTGCTCGCGGTCTCCACACTCCCAGCCGACGCCCAGACACCCACGCCGACGGCGGCGCCCGCTTCGGCGGTCGTCGTGCAGGCCGGCAGCGGCGAGGCCGGCTACGCCGTCAACCTCTTCGGCCCCGACAAGGTCACGGTGCCGGTCGGTGCGACCGTCGGCTTCAAGACGGCCTGGTTCGAGCCGCACACCGTCACGTTCCTCGGCGGCCGCGCCACCCCGACGCCTGGCGACCCGACCGCGCCCGTGCCCAGCCACCCCGGGCAGGTCGTCGCCTACGACGGCACGCAGTACGTGAACTCCGGCTTCATCACCTCGCGGTCGCCCGTGTGGCAGGTCTCGTTCCCGAAGGCTGGCACCTACCCGTTCATCTGCATCATCCACCCCGGCATGGCCGGCAGCGTCGAGGTCTCGGCCACCGCGACCGCCACGACGCAGGCGCAGGCCGACACCGGCGCCCAGCAGGCGTTCTCGGCGGCCCTCCCGCCGCTGAAGGCCGAAGCCTCGAAGCTGGCGGCGAAGGCCGTGACGCAGTCGGCGAACGCGGACGGCACCTTCACCTACCGCGTGAACACGGTTGGCGGCTTCGTCGCGCCGTCCGATGTGCAGCAGTTCTTTCCGGCGGCGATGAACATCCGGCTCGGTGACACCGTCGTCTTCGAGTCCGCGGTGCCGACGCCGCACACGGTGACGTTCCTGGGCGGCACGCCGATGCCGTTCCCGCCGAGCCTCGAGGACCCGCGGGTCGGACGACCGACCCCGGCCCCGGCTGCGGGCTACGACGGCACGGGGTACGTCAACTCCGGCGTGATTGGGCTTGCCCCGTTCCCGGCCCAGAGCTTCTCCGTGAAGTTCAGCAAGGCGGGCACGTTCCCGTTCATCTGCATCCTGCACGTCGACCAGGGGATGGGCGGCACCATCACCGTCAACGCCCCGCAGGTGCAGCCGCCGAAGACCGGCTCCGCCGGCCTGCTGACAAGCGAGTCGGCGACGGTGGCAGCGGCGATGGCCTTCATCACGGTCGCGGCAGTGCTCGGTGGACGGCTCGTCTCGGGACGCATCCGCTAGCCGGAGTGCTTCGTATCGAGATCGTCACGAGGAGGGTCGGGGCAACCCGGCCCTCCTCGTTTGCACCGACATCACAGGGGGTATCGCTCATGCGTGGAACCGTCGTTCGCCTGGCCGTCTCGCTCACGACCGCTGTCGCACTCGCTGCGTGCAGCACCAGCGGAGGCGCCCCCGCGACGACCACGCCCACGGCGACGACCGCGCGTACGAGCAGCACCCCCACGGCCACCGCCACGGCCACCGCCGCCTCGACCGCGACGCCGACCGCAACCGCAACCCCCACCGCCACGGCGGCTCGCACCGCCGCGACCAGCGCCCCGGCTGCCGCCGCACCGGCCGCGACGCAGGCGCCTGCCCCCGCACCGGCCCCTGCGCAGCCCGCCGGCCCAGCAACCGCCTCGGCGGAGATCGCGAACTTCGCGTTCACCTCGCCGACCGTTGGGCGAGGCGGCAGCGTGACGTGGTTGAACAAGGACAACGTGCAGCACGACGTCGTCGGGCCGGAGGGCACCTTCCACTCCCCCACCCTGGACGAGGGCAAGAGCTTCACGGCCCGCTTCGACAGCGCCGGGACGTTCTCCTACTACTGCTCGATCCACCCGTTCATGACGGGCGTCGTCACCGTGCGCTGATAGGTGCCGAGGTGGTGTGACCATCGGCGGTGGCCCGGGGCAGGGGCGGCCTGTACGCTGATCGCGTGACGACCTCCAAGCCCGCACTCGCGCTCTACCTGCACATCCCGTTCTGCACCGCCAAGTGCGGCTACTGCGACTTCAACTCCTACGAGGGCCTGGGCCACCTCGTCCCCGACTACACGCCCGCGCTGATCCGCGAGCTGCAGCTGTGGGCGCCCGCGGCGCGCACCTACCGCGTGGAGACCGTCTTCTTCGGCGGCGGAACGCCAAGCCTGTCGAGCCTCGACGACCTCCGCGGCATCACCGACGCGATCCGCGACCACTACGACGTCGCGCCCGACGCCGAGTGGACGCTGGAGGCCAACCCGAGCGAGCTGACCGCCGAGCACCTGGCGGGGATGCGCAGCCTCGGCCTGAACCGCCTGTCGATCGGCATCCAGTCGCTGCACGATGACGAGCTGCAGATGCTCGACCGCATCCACGACAGCGCACGCGCGCTGGAGGCGATCGCATCCGCTCGCGCCGCCGGCTTCGACAACATGAACCTCGACTTCATCTTCGGGCTCATCAACCAGCCGATCGAACGCTGGCAGGAGACGCTGGAGCGCGCGCTGGCGCTGCGCCCGGAGCACCTATCCTGCTACGCGCTCACGGTCGAGCCCGGCACCGCGCTCTACTACCAGGTCGCGAAGGGCATGCTCCCCGAGCCCGACCCGGACGTCGTCGCCGACCAGTACGAGTGGACGCGCGACCGGCTGGAGCAGGCTGGCTACCGCCACTACGAGCTCTCGAACTGGGCGCTCCCCGGACGGGAGTGCCGTCACAACCTGGTCTACTGGCACGCCGACCCGTACCTCGGGCTGGGTGCAGGGGCGCACTCGTTCTTCGCGGGTCAGCGCTTCGCGAACATCGAGACGCCGAACAAGTACGTGGAGGCGGTGAACGCCTCCTGGGAGGAGCGCCAGGCGACCGGTGCCGGGACGCTCCGCCAGATCGAGGGCGGTGAGTCGCCGAACGAGGAGACGCTGCGCGCCGACGCGATGATCCTCGGCCTGCGGCTCATGGAGGGCGTCTCCTCCGCGGGCTTCCGCCAGCGCTTCGGCTGCACCGTGCAGGAGGCGTTCGGCCCCGCGATCGAGCGGCACATCGGCCTGGGCCTGCTCGAGTGGGCGGGCGACCGCCTGCGCCTCACGACGCGCGGCCAGCTGCTCTCGAACGAGGTCTTCGTCGACATCGTCCCGGACGCCGCCGAGGCGTAGTCCTCACCGCCCTACAGCCCCGCCAGCCGCCGTGCGCTCGCGATGAGCGAGGGCAGGTCGTCGCCCGGCGACATGTCCGCCGGCTCGGGATCCGGCGTCGGCGCGTCGCCCAGCAGCACCTCGACCAGCCCGCTCGCGCACCACGCGAGGGCGTGCGTGTCGTAGCCGCCCTCCAGCGCAACAACGATGCGCCCCTCGCACAACTGCTGTGCCGCCTCGACCGCGAGCGTGGCGGCGCGCGTATAGCCCCACGTCGTCACCTGCAACGTGCCCAGCGGGTCACGTGCATGCGCATCCCATCCAGACGAGACGAGGATGAACTGCGGCTGGTGCCGTTCCAGCAGCGGCAGCGCGACCTGCTCGTACGCCGCGAGGAACGCCGCATCGCCAGCGCCGTGCGGGAGCGGCACGTTCACGATGTTGCCCGCGCCGCGCTCCTCCAGCGCGCCGCTGCCGGGGTAGAACGGCGCGGCGTGGGTGCTCACGTACAGCACGCGCGGATCGGCCTCGAACGTGTCCTGCGTGCCGTTGCCGTGGTGCACGTCCCAGTCGAGGATCGCCAGCCGCTCAACGCCGTCAGCAAGCAACGCCGCCGCCGCGACCGCAACGTTGTTGTAGAGGCAGAACCCCATCGGCCGGTCGGGGGTCGCGTGGTGGCCCGGGGGGCGCATCGCGACGAAGGCGTTGTCCGCATCCCCATGTCGCACCGCCTCGACAGCGACGAGCAGGCCGCCCGCAGCGCGACGCGCGATGCCGACCGACTCGGCGGTCGTGTACGTGTCGGGGTCGAGCCATGCGCCGCGCTCGGAGGCGCGCGCAACGGCATCGAGCAGCGACTGACGGTGCACACGCAGCAGCTCGGCATCGGTCGCCTCGCGCGGCGCACGTTCGAGCATGCGTTGCCGCAACCCGCGCGCCTCCAGCTGCGCGATGATCGCCTCCAGCCGCTCCGGCCGCTCCGGATGCCCGGGCGCGGTGTGCGCGACATGCGACGGATCGGTGACGAAGGCGGTGCGCATCGGTCTCCTCCGAGGGGCGACGCCGCCCCGCTGCACGGTACACTCCGCCGCATGTCGAACCTACTGCCGATCCTTGCAGCGCTCTCCATCGGACTCGGTGCCGCCGTCCAGACGGGCATGCTCGGCGCGCTTGGACGCGCGCGCGGGCCGAGCGAGGCGAGCTGGCTCTCCATCCTCGCGACGGCAACGGCGCTCGCGGCGATCCTCGCGTACCGCCTGCTGCGTGGCGAGACGCTGGCGCTGCCGGCGCCGTTCGACCGGGTGGCGGTGTTCATCGGTGCGGCGACAGTTGCCGGCGTCGCGCTGCTGCTCACCACGCGCGGGCTGCCGCCGTACTACGCCATCACCGGCCTCTTCGGGCTCGCGTTCATCATCGGCGCGGCAACGATCGTGCCGCGGATCGGCATCGCGCTCTTCCTGAGCGCAACCATCGCGGGACAGCTGGTTGGTGCGCTCGCGCTGGACCAGATCGGCGCGTTTGGTGGTGCCGTGCAGCCGCTCAGCCTCATGCGAGTCGGCGGCGCAGCGTTCCTGCTGCTCGGCGTCGCGATGGTGCGCGGCCTGGGTCGCTAGCACACACCGCCGCCGCACACGACGAGGCCGGGGTCGCCCCCGGCCTCGCTGCGTGCATCCGATGTGTCTGCGGCTACTCGACAGTCGCCGGCGCGGCCTCGCGCTTGCGGCCCAGCAGGCGGTCGAAGTCACCCTCGTCCCACGCCACCAGCAGCTGCGCGGCGACGCCGATGCTGGAGTACGTGCCGGAGACGATGCCGACCAGCAACACCAGCAGGAACGCGCGAATCGTCTCGCCGCCCAGCAGCAGCATCGCGAGAATCGTGAGCAGCACGGTCGTCGAGGTGTTGAGCGAGCGCCCGAGCGTCTGCACGAGCGCGGCGTTCACGTTGTCGGCCAGCCGTGCGCCCGGCGCGAGCCGGACGTTCTCACGGATACGGTCGAACACGACGATCGTGTCGTGCACGGAGAAGCCGATCACCGTGAGCAGGCCGGTGATGAACATCAGGTTCACCTCGACCCCGAACAGCTTGCCGAGCAGCGAGAACACGCCCAGCACGATGATCACGTCGTGCAGCGTCGCGACGATCGCGCACACGCCGTAGCGCACGGGCCGCGGCACGGAGGAGAACGCGAACGCGATGTAGCCCATGATGAACACCGCGGCGATGACCACCGCTGCCGTCGCGTTGCGCACCGCCGCCTGCGAGACGACCGGGGCGATCGTGGACGCCTCCAGCACATCGAACGCGCCGAAGCGCTGTGTCAGCGCCGCCTCCACCTCGCCTCGCTCACCCGGCGCCTGCGCACGCGCGGTCGCCGTGGGAGCCGGGGCAGCGGTCGCGGCGGGCGTCGCACCGGCAGCCGGCGTCGCGGTAGCGGCGGCCTTAAAGTCGCGCGTGTCGGCAGCGGTCACGTAGCCCGTCACGTTTCCGGACTGCACGCGATAGATTGCGCCGCCGGCGCAGTCGGTGTGCTCCTGCACCACGCGGACGCTGGTGCCTGCAGCGACCTTGCCCGCCTCGATGCCGAGGCGGCACGGGTCGCCGCCGACAATCGCGCGCAGCACCACGTCCCCGCTCTGGCCCGCTCGGCCCAGCGTGACGGTGGAGACGCCTGCAGCCGGCGTCGCGCCGGGCGTGGCAGTCACCGTCGGCACGACCTCGCTGAACGACCCCTCGGGGGCCGCCAGCGGGCGGGTGCGGATCAGGAACTCGTTCGGGCCGGTCGCCTGCACACGAGCCTCGGCGTGACCGATCTTCGCCATCTCCTCGCGCAGGTCGCCCAGCACGACGGGCTGCGCGAACTGCACCTGGAGCGTGGTGCCAGAGGTGAACTCGATGCCCGGCCGCAACGCGGGCGGGATCAGCAGCAGGATGATCGAGGCGAGCGCAGTGAGCCCGCTGATCCAGAACAGCCACTTCCGCGGCGAGACGAGGTCGATTGTGCGCATCACTCGCCTCCCGTCGCGCGCAACCCGCGCGCGCCTACGTCATGCATCGGGCGCAGGTTCGCACCCAGCAGATCCGCGTTGCGGGCGATCGGCGTCCCCAGCAGCAGCCGGAGCAGCGACCGCGTCACGAAGAGCGAGGAGAACATGGAGATGAACACACCCAGTGCCAGCGTCACCGCGAAGCCCCGCACCAGCGGCGCCTCGAAGGAGCCGAGGCCAGGAATCGTGATCCCGCCGCCCAGGATGTAGAGGATGACCGTGGTGATCAGCGTGCTCACGTTGGAGTCGCGGATCGACGGCCACGCGCGCGCGAAGCCCGCCTCCAGCGCGTTCGTGAAGGAGCGACCATCGCGCATCTCCTCCTTCATGCGTTCGAAGACCAGGATGTTGGCATCGACCGCCATGCCGACCGACAGCACGAAGGCGCCGATGCCGGCGAGCGTCAGCGTCACTGGCACCAGCTTGAACACCGCGAGGGTGATCACCGCGTACACGAGCAACGCGACCGAGGCGACCATGCCGGGCACCCGGTAGTAGAGCGTCATGAAGAGGATGACGATCAGCATCCCGATCTCGCCCGCGAGGATCGAGCGCTGCACGGCATCGGCGCCGAGCGTGGCGTCGACGTTCTGCTCCTGGAGCACCGTCAACTGCACCGGCAGTGCGCCGGAGTTCAGCTGCACCACCAGGTCTCGCGCGCCAGTACGGTCGGCCTGTGACGCCAGCGGCATGCCAGAGATCGAGCCGTTCTGCTCGATGACACCCTGCACGGTGGGCGAGGCGAGCAGCTCCGTGTCCAGGAAGATCGCCAGCGGCTGACCCATCAAGCGCTCGGTGATCTGCTTCGACAGCTCAGGGCCGTCGCCCTGCCACTCGAACAGCACGAGCGGCTGGCCGATCTGGTCGGTGGAGACCTGCGCGTTCGGCTTCAAGTAGCGCGAGGTGAGCGGGACGATGTTCCCGTTCAAGTTGCCCATCGCCTGCACCCACTGGCCCTGCTCATCGCACGGCTGGGAATTGGCGGGGTTCGCGCCGGGGGCGCGTTCACAGAACTGCAGGAGGGCGGTGCGGCCCAGGAGCTTGCGCGCCTGCTCCGGCGTCATGCCGGGGAGCTGCACGGAGATGTTGTTGGCGCCCTGCTGCGCGATCTCCGCCTCCGCCACACCGGAGGAGTCGACGCGCTTCGTGAGCACGCTGATCGTGCCGGGCATCGCGTCCGCGATCGAACCCTCGACGCCCTGCGGGAGCGAGGCCTGAAGCAGCAGACGCGTGCCGCCCTGCAGGTCGAGGCCGAGACGCATCCGCTCGCGCACGAAGGAGCCGATCGTGACGCCCTTGCCGGACGGCCACGGGATCACCCCGTACCCCGGCACGACACCGCGCGGGTTCGCGGGCCAGATCACGTACAGCGCCGCTGCCGTGATGATGAGGATGAAGAGTGCCGGGATCAGCCGGCCGCGTGTGGGCATCAGCCTCAGCTCGCCTTCTCCTGCCGCGACGACGGTGCGTCAGACGGCTGCGTGATGCTTCCAATGGCGTCCGGGGTGCCGCGCAGCAGCACGCCCGGTGCAACCTCCAGGGTGATGTCGACCGGGCCGTGCTCGCGCGTCTGGATGTCGCGCACGACCGCGTAGAAGCCGCCGGACGTCAGCACCTCGTCGCCGATGCGGAGGCGCGACATGTCCTGTCGCCGTCGACGCTGCTGCTGGATCACCGGCCGCAGCAGGATGAAGTAGAACGAGATCACGACGACCGCGAGCAGCATCAACGACTCAGCCATCGCTCGCCCCCTCGCCGCGGGCGATCGGCTTCGCCGTCGCCCAGTCGGTGCTGTCGAGCTTGATGAGGTCGGCCGGCGAGTCGAGCCGATCGACGTAGAGGATGCCGTTCACGTGGTCGACCTCGTGCTCCAGCGCCTCGGCCAGGAGGTTGTTCTCCGCGCGCACGCGGATCTCCTTGCCGTTGATGTCCATCGCGCGGACGACGACCTTCTCCGAGCGCCACAGGCCGCCTCGGTAGCCGGGGACGGACAGGCAGCCCTCACCCTCGCAGCGGCGCTTGCCGGTCGCGCGCATGACGACGGGGTTGATGAGCGCGAACGGCTCCTCGTCCGGCATGCCCAGCACGACGACGCGCAGCGGCACCCCGATCTGCGGGGCAGCGAGGCCCACCCCCTGCGCGGCGTACATCGACTCGATCATGTCGTCGACCAGGCGGCGCAGGGCATCGTCCACCTGGCGCACCTTCTTCGAAGGCTGCCGCAGGACGGGATCGCCGAGGTACCGGATCGGGCGGATCGCCACGAGCACACTCCCAGCAGGGTGGTTCAACGGCTGATTGTAGGGGCGAACTTCCGCAACGTCTCCGCGCTGTTTCGTTACGTCACGTTGGAGGGGTCAACGTCCACCGTCCAGCCCGGCGGGAGGTCGATCGCGCGCACCAGCGCGGCCGGATCCTCACCGCGCACCAGCAGGCTCCAGCGATAGCGCCCACGCACGCGCGCGATCTGCGGCGGCGTGGGCCCCAGCACCTCGACATCCGGGAGGCCGGCAGCGAGGCGACGCAGCTCCGCGCGCACACGCGCAGCCTCCTCCAGCGCGTACTCGTTGCTTGCGTGCTGGAACAGCAGCCGCACCAGTCGCGCGAACGGCGGGTACTCGTGCTCGCGGCGCCACGGCAGCTCCCCCTCGAAGAAGCCATCGACGTCGTGCTCGGCGGCCGCGAGGATCGCGCGGTCGTCCGGTGCAAGCGTCTGCACCACGACACGCCCCGGGCGCTCGGCGCGTCCGGCGCGACCGGCGACCTGCGCGAGCAGCTGGAACGTCTGCTCGCGCGCCCGGAAGCCCCCCGCCCACAGCGAGTAGTCCGCGAGCACGACGCCCACGAGCGTCACCAGCGGCAGGTCGAGGCCCTTCGCGACCATCTGCGTGCCGACCAGCACGTCCGCCTCGTGCCGGGTGAACCGGCCGAGGATCGACTCGTAGTGCTCGGCGGATCGCGCAGTGTCGCGATCGAGGCGCAGCACGCGCGTGGCGGGGAAGAGGCGGCGCACCTCCTGCTCCACACGCTGCGTGCCCGCGCGTGCCTGGCGCAGCGGGCGACCGCACTCGGTGCAGGCGGTGTGCTGCGGCCGCGACCGATTGCACTGGTGACAGACGAGGCGCGAGCCACCGCTCGCCAGCTCGTGCAGCGACATCGAGACGTCGCACGAGGGGCAGACCGGCGAGTGCCCCTGCGGGCAGAGCAGGTACGCCGCGACGCCTCGACGGTTCAGGAACAGGATCGCCTGCTCGTCGCGGTCGAGCGTCTCGCCGAGCGCCTGCATGAGCGGCTCCGAGAACAGCTGTCGCTCGCCGCGCACGTCCACGATCTCCACCGGCGGCAGGTCGGCGGCGGGCCACATTCGCACGCTGCCATCCGTCTGCGCGATCGGCCGGAAGCGGCGCGGGAGGTCGAGCCGTTCCAGGTTGCCCTCGGCTGCCGCGTACCAACGCTCGGCATCCGGCGTCGCGGTGCCGTACACGAGCGCTGCACCCGTGAGCTCCGCCAGCCGCGCGGCGACCGTGCGGGCGTCATAGCGCGGCGCGGGGTCGTTCTGCTTGTACGTCCACTCGTGCGCCTCATCGATGACGATGAGGCCGAGGTCGGGCTGGGGCGCGAAGATCGCGGAGCGCGATCCGATCACGACGTCGTAGGCGCCGCTGGCCGTCTCGTGCCACTCGTCATACGCCTCGCCTGCGGTGAGGGCGGAGTGCAGCACGCCGACGCGGCCCGCGAAGCGCTCCGCAAAGCGCCGCACGGTCTGCGGCGTCAGCGCGATCTCCGGCACCAGCACAATGGCGCGCCGGCCCTGCGCCACCGTGTGCTGCAGCGCCTCCAGGTAGACCTCCGTCTTGCCGCTGCCGGTGACGCCCTGCAACAGGAACGGCATGCCGTCCGCGCGGTCGACGGCGGCGCAGATCGCCGCGGCAGCATCCGCCTGCTCCTGCACGAGCTCGACGGGCGGGCGCTGCACGACGACGAGGTTGCGCAGCGGGTCGCGCCGATCGAGCTGCTCATCGACGCGCACAAGGCCGTCCGCCGCGAGCCGCTCGACCGCCTCGCGTGCGCCGTCGCCGAACGCGGTCGCGATCCCCGTCAGCGGCACGGGCTCATCGGGCGCCGCACCGAGCCGTTCGAGGAGCGCTGCCGCCGCCGCCTCGACGCGGGTGCGGGAGAGCACGCGGATCTGCCGCTGCGCCTCCTGAGCGCTCACGGCGAGCCGCACGGTCTCGCCGTCGCGCTCCAGCACCCCGTCGTCCAGCAGCGTCTCGACCGCCGGCGCGCCGCGCGCGATCCGCGCCGCCGCGTCGAACGTGAGCGGCGTCTCCGCCTCGACCACCGCGCGCAGCGCCCGCGCGCGCCGCGAGGCACGATGCCCCTCGATGCCCGCCGCGACCGTGAGCGCGCGCTCCGGCGGTACGGCCAGCGCCACCACCTCCAGGATGCGCGGACGCCCTCGGGGCCGTTCGAGGAAGTACCGCCGCTCCGCGAGCTGCCTGCGGACGAGCGCCGTCAGCGCCGCATCGAACGAGCGTGCACCGACCGCCTCACGCAGCGCCTCGATCGGCTGCGGCTCCTCGGAGAGCAGCGCGTAGAGCTGCTGCTGGCGCTCCGACAGCACCTCGGTGGGCGGCGCCGGGCCGCGCGCGATCGCCGTCCGAGGCGTCTCGCCAGAGCCGGGCGGCAGCAGCAGCGACAGCGACTCCCACGGCGGCGCCAGGAACGTCTCGGCGACCCACATGCCGAGCGCGAGCCGCTCCGGCGTCAGCCGAGGCCCGCGCGCCAGCGGCGGCTCCAGCTCACGTGTGTCGCCGGAGTAGCCGGGGAGATCGGTCGGGCCCTCGGTGATGACACCCTGCAGCGTGCGCGCACCCCACGGGACGTGGACGACCTCGCCTGCCACCACCTCGCGTCCGGCCGGGACGCGGTAGGTGAACGTGAGGTAGCTGGGTCGACCGGCGTTGACGGCGACCTTCACGAACTTCGGGCGGGGCGATCCAGTGCTCGACACAGACGGCATGATAGTCGCGCTTCCCGGGAGGACGAGGTGGGCATGCCGTCCGAGGAGTACGAGGACATCGTCGTCCGCATCCTCCTGCTCGACAGCTACGACCGCCTCCTGCTGCTCCGTGGTGCCAATGGTGCCTGGTGCGCGCCGGGCGGCCCAGTCACCCACGGCGAGCAGTGGGACGAGGCGCTGCGCCGCCTGCTGTGGGCCGCCACCGGCCTGGAACCGTCGGAAACCGGCACCTGGGTCTGGACGCGGCGCGTCCTTGCCGTCGACTCCGACGGCGTGGAGCGCGAGCACGTGGAGCGCTACTACCTGCTGCGCACCGAGCCGTTCGAGCTGGAGCCGGGCGCGCTCTGGCAGGGCGAGCCGGTCGCGACGCCGCCCGAGCACCGCTGGTGGAGCCCGTTCGAGATCGAGGCCGCCTCGGCTGACGTCTTCACGCCGCGCGACCTTGCGGCGCGACTCGAGCCCCTGCTCACCGGCCGCTACCCGCTCGACCCGATCGAGGTCGGCCCGTAGCGCCCGGCGGCACCGATCTCCGGACAGCACGAAGCCCGCTCGGTGAGCGGGCTTCGTTGGATGCGATGCCGGAGACGCCTAGGACGCGACGACGCGCCGGGCTTCCTTGACGCGCGCCGCGCGGCCCGTGAGGCCACGCAGGTAGTACAGGCGCGAGCGGCGGACGCGGCCACGGCGCGTGACCTCGACCTTGTCGATGCGCGAGCCGTTGAACGGAAAGGTCCGCTCCACGCCCACGGAGTTCGAAGCGAGGCGGCGCACGGTGAACGTGCCCGCGACGCCGTTGCGCACGCGGATGACGATGCCCTCAAACGCCTGGATGCGCTCGCGCTCACCCTCCACGACGCGGACGTGCACCTTCACGGTGTCGCCCGGGCCGAAGTCCGGAATCGCCTCGTTGCGCGGCGCCGCAAGGGTGCGCAGATCAATGGTGCTCATCAGCAGCCTCGTCGTCGTGTCGTCGTTCGGAATCCGCGCAGCAGGCGTGCCGCTGGGCGGACGGTCAGTCTAGCCCGCCCGGGCCGATTACGTCGAGCCCGCCTCGTCCGTCGACGATGCGGCCTCCGCCGCCTGCTCGGCGAGCCAGCGGCGCTCCGCCGGCGTCACCTCGGCGGCATCCAGGAGGTCCGGGCGCCGCGCCAGCGTCAGCAGCAGCCGTTGGCGCCGACGCCAGCGGGCGATCTCCGCGTGGTTCCCGGAAAGCAGCACCTCGGGCACGGGCCAGCCCCGGAACTCGGAGGGGCGCGTGTACTGGGGGTACTCCAGCAAACTGTCCTCGAAGGACTCCTCTTCCAGCGAGCCCTCCGAGCCGAGCACGCCCGGCACGAAGCGAGCGACGGCGTCCAGCAGCAGCATCGCGGGCAGCTCCCCGCCCGACAGCACGAAGTCGCCGACACTGACCTCCAGGTCGACCAGGTGCTCCCGCACCCGTTCGTCAATGCCCTCATAGCGCCCGCAGACCAGCAGCAGCCGAGGCTCGACAGCCAGCTCCGCGACCAGCGCCCGATCGAGCGTCCGCCCCTGCGGCGTCATCAGCACCACCTTTGCGGGCGGGTCAGCGAGCGGCTGGATCGCCTCGATCGCCGCGAACAGCGGCTCCGGCTTCATCACCATCCCCGCACCCCCGCCGAAGGGATAGTCGTCCACGGTGCGGTGCTTATCCGTCGACCAGCTGCGGAGGTCGTGCAGCGCGACCTCGATCGCACCGGAGGCCTGCGCGCGCTTCAGGATCGATTCGTCCAGCGGCCCCGCGAACATGCCGGGGAAGAGCGTGAGGATGTCGAAGCGCATCGGCCTGCCGCTCAGGCGCCGTGCGCGGTGTGCCCGCGCAGCAGCTCGGCGGCGTGCCCCAGCACGGGCAGCACGACCGCGAGGTTCTCGCGCGCGCCGCGCTCGCTGCCGGGGAGGTTCACGATCAGCGTCCCGCCGCGCACCCCGGCGACCGAGCGCGAGATCATCGCCATCGGCGTGACCGCCAGGCTGGCAGCGCGCATCGCCTCGCCGATGCCGGGGACGAGGTAGTCGCACACGCTCGCCGTCGCCTCGGGCGTGCGGTCGCGCGGGCTCAGGCCGGTGCCCCCGGTCGTGACGACCACCGCGACGCGCTCCTCGTCCGCCCAGTGGCGCAGGTGCGACGCGATCTGATCCGGCTCGTCCGCGACGAGCGAGGTGAACGCGACCTCGAAGCCCTCGCCGCGCAGCAGCTCCACGCAGGCGGGCCCCGCCGTGTCCACGCGCTCCCCGCGCGACCCCGCGTCGCTCACCGTCAGTACCGCTGCCCTCGGTCGAGGTTCGTTCGTCATGCGCCCGATCCTACCGCTCAGGCCGGAGGCCGGATACGAGCACGGCCCGGCGTCGGCTCACCAAGGACGAGCTGCATCCCCTCGTGGGACGCGACGAAGCCAAGGTCACGGTAGAAGCGGTGTGCGTCGGTGCGGCGCTTGTCGCTGGTCAGTTGCACGTGGTGGCAGTCGCGCTGTCGTGCGCGTTCGATCACCCACCCCATCAACTCGTGGCCCAGACCCTGCCCGCGCAGCGCCGAGATCGTCCGGACGGCCGACACCTGCGCCACCCAGCCGCCTCGGTAGGAGAGGTAGGGGATGAATGTGAGGTGCAGCGTGCCCACCGGCTCGCCACGCAGCTCCGCCACCACCAACTCCTGGTGCGGGTCGGCATCGATCGCCGCGAACGCTGCGAGGTAAGCCGGATCGAGGTCGCTCCCGGTCGTTTCGCGCACGCCGCCCAGATCGTCGTCCGCGAGCATCGCGACGATCGCGGGCACATCGCCCACCACCGCCCGGCGCACCGTGAAGCCCTCGATCGCCATGCGGGCACTCTGCCGCGCTGCCTGCGGCGGTCGCAAGCGCTCTCGAGTGTTGATATGTCGCCCATTGCGAGGCTGAATGGGGCTGTGCTAGCCTCTGGGGGGCGCAAGTGGGGAGAAATGGGGCACTAACCCTGACCTACGAGCGCAAGGGCGGACCCTCGGTGTACTTCTACGGCACCTTCGAGCACGCCATGGACGACCGCGGGCGCATCGCCGTCCCCGCCGTCTATCGCCGCGCCTTCAGCGAGGGCGGCGTCGTGCGCCCCTCGGTCGAGGGCTGTGTGGAGCTGTACGCCCCGGACGCCTTCCAGGCCGAGGTGGAGCGGCGCCTCTCCGGCGACGACCAGTCGACGCGCACCCAGTCCGCTCGACGCAGCCGCCGCGGCTTCCTGGCCGAGGCGTTCCCGGTCGAGCTCGACCGCCAGGGCCGCATCCTGCTCCCGCCGCCGATCCGCGCTGCCGCAGCCATTGACGGCCGCGCGGTGATCATCGGGTGCGGCGACTACCTGGAGCTCTGGGACGCCGTCCGCTGGCAGCAGGAGCAGGCCGCGATCGCGGCGGCGGAGAGCGAGGAGCTGGCCCGATGACCACTCCCCGCCACGCCCCTGTGCTGCTCCGCGAGGCGATCGAGGCGCTGAACGTGCGCCCCGGCGGCTCCTACATCGACGCCACCGCCGGCCTTGGCGGGCACAGCGAGGCGATCATCGAGGCTGCCCAGCCGGGTGGCCGCCTGCTCGCCATCGACCAGGATCCGGCGGCGGTCGCGCTGACCGCGGCACGCCTGGCGCGCTTCGGTGACGCGGTGGTCGTCGTCCACGCGAACTTCAGCGAGATCGACCGCGTCGCCCGGGAGCATGGGTTCGAGGCGGTCGACGGCATCCTCTTCGACCTCGGCGTCTCCTCCATGCAACTCGACACGCCGGGCCGCGGTTTCTCGTTCCAGAGGGACGAGCCGCTGGACATGCGGATGGACACGACGGCCCCCACCACGGCGGCCGACATCGTCAACGAGACGGACGAGGGCGACCTCGCCGACCTCATCTACGCGTTCGGAGAGGAGCGCCGGAGCCGTCGGATCGCCCACGCGATCGTCGCGCGCCGCCCGCTTCACACGACAGGAGAACTCGTCAACGCCGTCGAGCAGGCCGTGGGACGGGGCAGGGAACGTCATATTCACCCCGCCACTCAGACGTTCCAGGCCCTGCGGATAGCGGTCAACCGGGAACTGGACTTCCTGGCTGACACGCTTGAGGCCGCCCACGGCCTGCTCGCCGGCGTTGGTGCTCGCCTGGTCGTGATTGCCTTCCACTCGCTTGAAGACCGGGTGGTAAAGCAATATATGTTTAAGGAGTCAAGCGCTTGCCTATGTCCGCCACGGACGCCCGTGTGCGTTTGTGGACATGTCGCCTCGTTGCGACTGCTGGGACGGAAGCCGGTGATGCCGGGTGAGGCCGAGGTGCAGCGGAATCCGCGCGCCCGGTC
>Ga0172380_10002684_pt1 | contig 26608 bp, 26 predicted proteins | sample Leawe162metaG_FD_119747 | JGI IMG/M metagenome (GOLD analysis project Ga0172380, IMG submission 119747) | Leachate microbial communities from a municipal landfill in Southern Ontario, Canada - Leachate well 162 metaG | ecosystem: Engineered > Solid waste > Landfill > Unclassified | place...
CGGCTCGTCGCATCCTGGGGCTGAATCAGGTCCCAAGGGTTGGGCTGTTCGCCCATTAAAGCGGTACGCGAGCTGGGTTCAGAACGTCGTGAGACAGTTCGGTCTCTATCCGCTGTGGGCGCAGGAGGCTTGAGGAGAGTTGCCCCTAGTACGAGAGGACCGGGGTGAACAGACCTCTGGTGTGCCGGTTGTCCTGCCAAGGGCACTGCCGGGTAGCCAAGTCTGGAACGGATAAGTGCTGAAAGCATCTAAGCACGAAGCCGCCTTCAAGATGAGGCCTCCCACTGGGTTAACCAGGTAAGACCGCGGGCAGACTACCCGCTTGATAGGCCACAGGTGTAAGTGCAGCAATGCATGTAGCTGAGTGGTACTAATGGTCGAGGGCTTGACCAAATTATTTCGTCAGGTCACATGACCCGCAATCGCAACTTCGGAACGCACTGTGTGTGTCGTCGCTCGCGCAATATTCTGTGTGCAGGTGCCACCAGCATCTGGCAACGTATGAGCATCCTGGCTTCGGCCGAGGTGTTGAGGATCGGTTCAACCGACCGTCGCGGGATGGAGCAGCGGTAGCTCGTCGGGCTCATAACCCGAAGGTCGGGGGTTCGAATCCCTCTCCCGCTACCAAGTACGTAACATCGAGGCCACCCGCAAGGGTGGCCTCGATGTGTTGTGTGCAGGATCTCGCGGAAGGGCAGCACGATGGACGAGCGAGTACGAGCGTTCCTGGAGGCGAACCACGCGGCCGCGATGGTCACCCTGCGCGCAGACGGGACGCCGCACGCGGCGCGCATCGGCGTGGCGCTGGTGGGTGACCAGCTGTGGAGCTCAGGGACGCAGGAGCGGCTGCGCACCAGGTTCCTGCGGCGCGACCCCCGCTGCACGCTCTTCGTCTTCCCCAGCGGGGAGGACGAAGAGCCGCAGTACCTGACGCTCGAGACGCGCGTGACGCTGCTCGAGGGTGACGAGGTGCCAGACCTCAGCATCCAGCTGTTCCGGGCGATGCAGCCGGGGACGCCGGAGGGCACCGTGCTCTGGGGTGGGCAGCCGAGGACGTACGACGAGTTCCGCCAGCAGATGCGCGACGACCACCGCCTCATCTACCAGTTCGAGGTGGAGCGCACCTACGGCCTGTTTTAGTGCCAAACGTGGTAGCGATCCCCTTGCCAAGGGGCGGGGAACATGGCATATTGACTGCCTTGGTGGTTAGAGCGCAGCGGCCCCACCCGTTCTCATCCCGAACACGGAAGTGAAACGCTGCAGCGCCGACGATACTCCCCGGGCAACTGGGTGCGGAAAATAGGCCACCGCCAGGGCTCATGCGGGCCACGCTTCTGTTCTCTCGGTCGGCAGTCGCCGGCAGTCGGAACAGAAACGTGGCCCGCTCCTTTTTGCCCTCCATCAGCAACGGGGACACGCGGCACATCGAGCACGGCAGGGATTTCCTGGCGCGCACGGGTGCGTAGCGGGGAAGACGTGATATGATGCGCGGCGCTCGTGAACGCCGGTGGCGCTCGCGTGACATCACTCCGGAGGCAATCGACCGTTGACCAATAGCCCAATCATCGAAGACGAGATCGTAGACATGGCCGCGCTGCTGGATAGCGGCGGGGCACCCGAACCGCGCTCACTACGCCGCGGCGAGGTGGTCGAAGGTGTCGTCATGGGGACCGAGCGCGATGGCGTGCTCGTCGACTTGGTCGACATCGGTTCCAAGTCCGAAGGCATCATCCCGCTCAACGAGATGCACTCGCTCGGCGCCGACCCGGCGTCGAAGCTCGCCCCTGGCGAGAAGGTGCTCGTCTACATCGTGCAGCCGGAGACGAACGAGGGGCAGGTACTGCTCTCGATCGACCGCGCGCGCGGCGAGCAGGGCTGGCGCATCCTCCAGCAGCGCTTCGAAGACGGCGAGATCTTCGAGGGCGAGGTCACCGGCTACAACAAGGGCGGCCTGCTGGCCAACGTGGAGGGCGTCAACGCCTTCATCCCCATGTCGCAGGTGGTCGGCGCCAAGCCCGGCACGGACGGCACGTCGTCGCTGGCCGAGCAGGTCGGCCGCACGCTGCGCCTGAAGGTCATCGAGATCAACCGCCGCCGCAACCGCGCCATCCTCTCGGAGCGTGCGGCCCTGCAGGAGTGGCGCTCGGAGCAGAAGGACCGCCTGCTGGACGAGCTCCACGAGGGCGAGATCCGCACCGGCCGCATCACCTCGATCCGCAACTTCGGCGTGTTCGTCGACCTCGGCGGTGCCGACGGTCTGGCGCACCTCTCCGAGCTCTCGTGGGACCGCAACATCAACCCGGAAGAGCGCTTCCACGTTGGTGACGAGGTCAAGGTCTACGTCATGAAGGTAGACCAGGAGAACAAGAAGATCGCCCTCTCCATCCGCCGCGCGGCGCCGGAGCAGTGGCAGGATCTGATCGCGAAGTACACCGTCGGCGACGTCGTCCCCGGTGTGGTGACCAAGCTCGTCGCCTTCGGCGCGTTCACCCGGCTGCCTGGGCCCGTCGAGGGTCTGGTGCACGTCTCGGAGCTCGTCGACCGCCGCATCAACCACCCGCAGGAGGTGGTCGAGGAAGGCGACGTGGTCCCGCTGAAGATCGTGCGCATCGAGCACGACCGGCACCGCCTGGGCCTGTCGCTCCGCGACGCCCGTGGCGAGGCCGAGCAGCGCGGCTGGATGTTCGACGACCAGGGCCGAATCATGCAGGTCCCGGAGGACGCCCGCGAGGCGTTCCCGGATGAGATCCGCATCATCGACCAGCGCATGGCCGGTCGCCGCGAGGAGCAGGCCAACCGCGCCGCTGCCCCGCGTCGGGATGAGCAGTCGAACGACCACCGTGACGGCGGCGGTTCGGACATGCCGCAGCGTCGTGAGCGTGACGAGGAGCCGCCGCTGACGGCCTTCGCCGCCGCCATGCAGCAGGCCCAGGAGCGCCAGCAGGCCGAGGGTGCCCCGGTTGCTGAGGAGGCCACCACCGAGGCGGTCGCCATCGAGGCGGCCACCACGGAGGCGGTCGCCACGGAGGCGGCTACCACCGAGGCGGTCGCCACCGAGGCGGCTGCTACCGAGGCGGCCACTACGGCCGAAGAGGCCACCACCGCCGAGGAGTAATCCTCACCTGCGGAACGGATGCATCGAGGGGCGGCCGCAAGGCCGCCTCTCGTGATCTCGCCGGGTGCGGGGAATGGCGACCGGCAGGCCGCTGCAAGCCGGCGCGAGGGGTTTCCCGCTGGCGCTGGACGGCGCACCGATACACCATTGGTAGGTCTGATCCGGTGGTGTCACGCGCGTCCTCGCTGGCCGAGGGGGCGTGTGTTAGCCTTGATCTGCGGACTGGATGGAGTCAGCGATGGCGGACCGCTTCGATAAGTTCACTGAGCGGGCACGGCGCGTGTTGACGCTTGCGCAGGAAGAAGCGCAGCGATTCAACCACAACTACATCGGCACGGAGCACCTGCTGCTCGGCCTCGTCCGTGAGGGCGATGGCGTCGCTGCGAAGGTGCTCTCCAACCTCGGCGTCGAGCTGAACAAGGTTCGCTCGGCAGTCGAGTTCATCATCGGCCGCGGCGACCGCGCCACGACCGGTGAGATCGGCCTCACCCCCCGTGCGAAGCGGGTGATCGAGCTGGCCGTCGATGAGGCGCGTCGGCTCAACCACTCGTACATCGGCACGGAGCACCTGCTGCTCGGCCTCGTCCGCGAGGGCGAAGGCATCGCCGCGGGCGTCCTCGAGAGCCTCGGCGTGAACCTGGAGCGGGTGCGCGGTGAGACGACGCGGATCCTCGCGCAGTCGCAGCCGCAGGGCAGCCAGGGCGGCGGCGCACAGCCGGCCGCGGCCGGTGGCCGCCAGTCGGCGCGCACCCCCACGCTCGATCAGCTGGGCGTCGACCTCACCGCGGCCGCGCGCAGCGGCCAGCTCGACCCGGTCATCGGGCGCGAGAAGGAGATCGAGCGCGTCGTCCAGATCCTGTCGCGGCGCACGAAGAACAACCCGGTGCTCATCGGCGAGCCGGGTGTCGGCAAGACCTCGATCGCCGAGGGCCTGGCGCACCGCATCATCGCCGGCGACGTGCCGGACACGCTGCTCGGCAAGCGCATGCTCACCCTGGACATCGGCTCGCTGGTCGCGGGCACGAAGTACCGCGGTGAGTTCGAGGAGCGCCTGAAGAAGGTCATCGAGGAGATTCGCTCCTCGAAGAACTGCATCCTCTTCATCGATGAGCTGCACATGCTCGTCGGTGCGGGTGCAGCCGAAGGCGCGGTCGACGCGGCCAACATCCTGAAGCCCGCGCTCGCGCGCGGTGAGCTGCAGGCCATCGGCGCCACGACCATGGACGAGTACCGCAAGCACATCGAGCGTGACCCCGCGCTGGAGCGCCGCTTCCAGCCGGTGCGCGTGGATGAGCCGAGCGTGGAAGAGACATTCGAGATCCTCAAGGGCGTGCGCAACGCCTACGAGGAGCACCACAAGCTGGAGATCTCCGACGAGGCGCTGCGCGCCGCGTCCGAGCTGTCCGCCCGCTACGTCTCCGACCGCTTCCTGCCCGACAAGGCGATCGACCTGGTCGACGAGGCGGCGGCGCGCGTGCGCATCCGCCGCTACTCCACGCCGCCTTCCGTCCGCGAGGCCACGAAGGGCCTCGAGGCGCTGCGACGCGAGAAGGATCAGGCGATCTCGAACCAGCAGTACGAGTACGCCGCGGAGCTCCGCGAGCGCGAGGTGCGCCTGCAGTCGAAGCTCGAAGAGCTCGAGGAAGAGGTGCAGTCGGAGCGCTCCGGGGACAAGCCGATCGTGACCGGCGAGGACATCCGTGACGTCGTCTCCATGTGGACCGGCATCCCCCTGACGCGCCTCGCGTCGGAGGAGACCGCGCGCCTCATCGAGATGGAGTCGTTCCTGAAGGAGCGCGTCATCGGCCAGGAGGAGGCGATCACCGCGATCGCCCGCGCCGTCCGCCGTGCCCGCGCCGGTCTGAAGGATCCGAAGCGCCCCATCGGCACGTTCATGTTCCTCGGCCCCACGGGTGTCGGTAAGACCTACCTTGCCGAGACGCTCGCCGAGTTCATGTTCGGGTCGAAGGACAACATCGTCCGCCTCGACATGTCCGAGTTCATGGAGAAGCACACTGTCTCGCGACTGGTCGGCTCGCCTCCGGGCTATGTCGGCTACGACGATGGCGGCCAGCTCACCGACCTCGTGCGTCGGCGCAGCTACTGCCTGATCCTGCTCGACGAGATCGAGAAGGCGCACCCGGACGTCTTCAACATGCTGCTGCAGATCTTCGACGACGGGCACCTGTCCGACGCGAAGGGGCGGAAGGTCGACTTCCGCAACACCATCATCATCATGACCTCCAACGTGGGGTCCGACCTGATCCGCAAGGACACGCGGTTCGGGTTCGCGACCACGCAGGACGAGGCGAAGACGGCGGAGCAGCAGTACGAGCGCATGAAGATGCGTGTCACGGAGGAGATGAAGCGGGTCTTCCGGCCCGAGTTCCTCAACCGTATCGACCAGTCGGTGGTCTTCCACGCCCTGGGTGCGGATCACATCCGGCGCATCGTCGACCTGCAGCTGCGTGACGTGCGCAACAACCTGCGCGACAAGGGCATCGCGCTCGAGGTCTCGCAGGCGCTGCTCGACCACCTCGGGACCGAGGGCTTCGACCCGGTGTTCGGTGCTCGGCCACTGCGCCGTGTCATCCAGAACGAGGTCGAGGACCGGCTCTCCGACTCGCTGCTGGAGGGTCTGTACAGCGAGGGCGACAAGATCAACCTCGACTACGTCGACGGTGAGCTCACCGCTGAGCGCGTGGCACCGGAGCCGGAGCCCGCACTCACCACGAGCTAGCCTCGATCGCGAGCGATCACGACGAAGGGGCCGCGCAAGCGGCCCCTTCGCTTGTGTGGCGCCGCGTGCGTCAGGCTCGACGTGAGCGCGATCGTGAGGCGACCGACTGCAGCAGGCCGACCGCGATCAGCATCACGACCAGCGACGAGCCGCCCTGCGATACGAACGGCAGCGGGATCCCGGTCGCCGGGAAGAGTCGCAGGTTCACGGCCACATTCACGGCGCCCTGCACCAGCACGACAGCGGTGAGCGTCGCAGCCAGCAACCGCCCGAACGCATCGGGCGCGCTCAACGCCGCGGAGAAGCCGCGCACCGCGACGAGCGCGAGCACCAGCAGCAGGAGGAGCGCCCCCACGAGCCCCAGCTCGGCGCCCAGGAAGCCGAACATGAAGTCGCTCGACCGTGCTGCGACGGAGTCGAGGTGGGACTGCGCCCCGCTGTAGAGGCCGTGGCCGCCCACGCCCGCCGAGCCAAGCGCCAGCTCCACCTGCCGCAGATTGAACCCGCTGCCGAGTGGGTCGCGCGACGGATCGAGGAATACGGCGATGCGCTCACGCTGGTAGTCAGGCACCGCCACGGCGAGCGCGAGCGGTACGAGTGCGGCGCCGCTCACCACCAGCGCACCAAGGAGCGTCCACGGCACGCCCCACGCCACCAGGAACACGAGCCACGCGCCGCACAGCACCACGACCGTACCAAGGTCGGGTTGCAGCAGCACCAGTCCCGCGAGCACGCCGAGAATGCTGGCGCTCACCAGTACCGCCACGAGCCGTGGGCGCCGATCAGCGGCGTAGGCGGCGAGCGCGATCGCGAGCGTGAGCTTCGCGAACTCGCTCGGCTGCACCGTGAACTCGCCAACGGCCAGCCAGCGCTGCGCGCCGTGCTGGGCCACGCCGATCGCAACCACCGCACCGAGCAGCGCGAGCGTGCCCACCAGCAGCACGCGCGCCGCGGGCTGCAGCCAGCGGTAGTCGAGCCTCGCCGCGGCAAGCATCGCGATCACGCCGCCACCGGCGTACAGCGCCTGGCGCCGCACCTCCGGCGTGAGCCGCCCCGCGCCCTCGATGACCGACGCCGAGGAGACCATGAGCAAGCCCAGCGGCACTAGCACGATCACCGCGAGCCAGAGCAGCGCGTCGGTGTGGCGCAGCGGCGTGGGCAGCGGCAGCGCGGTCACGGATGAGCCTCCCCCGTCGCACGCGCGGCGGTGCCCCGGTCGGCGAAGTACGCCTCAAGGATGCGGCGCGCGACCGGGCCGGCATGGGTCGCACCGACGCCGTGTTCGAGGTAGACGACGACGGCGATCTCCGGCTGCTCGTACGGCGCGAAGGCGATGAACCAGCCGTGCGAGTCGTAGGAGCCGTCCGGCAGCCGCGTACCGAACTCGGCGGTACCGGTCTTCGCGCCGATCGCGAGCTGCGCGGGGCGGCCATCGGCTGCCGTGCCGCCCTCGCTCGCCGCAGCGAGCATCGCCGCACGCACCTGTGCGAGGTGCTCCGGCGCGGCTGGCACCCGTCCACGGACGACGCGCGCCGTGGCGTTCGCACCGTCGATGCCGCGCGTGACGGCGACGACGCGTGGCTGCAGCACCTCGCCGCCGTTCGCGATCGCGGCCGTCGCGACCGCCATCTGCAGCGGCGTCGCCGTCAGGTACCCCTGGCCGATGCCGAAGGTGTACGTGTCGCCCAGCACCCACGCATCGCCGACCGCGCGCCGCTTCCACGCCGGGTCGGGAACGAGGCCGGCCGCCTCGCCGGGCAGATCGAGGCCTGTCGGCGCACCGAGGCCGAACGCCCGGGCATACCTCGCGACCCGTTCTGCGCCCAGGCCGGCGAACTCGCGGTAGCCGCCAGCCAGCTCGTAGAAGTACACGTCGGAGGAGCGCGCCATCGCACCGTTGAAGTCGAGCGAGCCATGCGCCGCCCAGTCACGGAAGACGTACTGCACGGTCGGGTCGTACTCGCTCGCGATGCTGATCGCGCCGGTGCTGGTGATGCGTGTCTGCGGCGTCGCGATGCCCTCCTGCAGCGCGGCGACGGCGACGATCGGCTTGAACACGGAGCCGGGGGAGTGCACCTCCATGTACGCGCGATCGAGGAGCGGGCGCGCGGGATCGGCCAGCAGCGCATCCACGGCGCGCGGGTCGCCCTGGACGCCGAAGATGTTCGCCTCGTACGACGGCAGTGAGACGAGCGCGCGGAGCTCGCCGCTGCGCACGTCCATGACCACTGCCGCACCCGCGGCGAGTGCCGGCTTCCCGTCGGCGTCGCGTCCCCCGGGCGGCAGGCCCTTCGCGATGCCGTCACGCAGCGCCTCGGTCGCCGCGCGCTGCAGGCCGAGGTCGAGCGCCAGCACCACATCATCGCCGGCCCGCGCGGGCGTGCTGCCCAGCCGCGCGAGCTCGCGGCCCACGGGGTCGGCGGCGATCTGCTGCGTGCCGGCCGCGCCCCGCAGCTGCGCCTCGTACGTCGCCTCCACGCCGCCCTGCCCGATGACGGCGTTCAGCGCGTAGCCCTGCGCGCGGCGCGCCTCCACCTGCGCGGGCTGGATCGGGCCTACGCTGCCCAGCACGTGCGGCAGCAGCTCGCTGCCGCGTTCGTACACGCGCAGCGGCGAGGCGACGACGCGCGCCCCCGGCATGTCGGCGAGGGCCGCGCGCGCCTCGATCGCCGCCGTGGTGTCGAGGCCGCTCCGCAGTCGGATCGGCGCAAACGCGTCACGTGACCGCATGCCTTGATCCGCCGCCGCGTCCAGCGACGCCGGGTGGTTGCCGGTGAGCCGCCCGAGCGTGTCGAGGACTACAGCACGGGCAGCGGTGACCGTCGGCAGTTCCGCTGGCACCAGCTCGATCGCGTACTGCGGGCGGTTGCGGGCGAGCACCACGCCCGTTCGGTCGGTGATGACACCACGCGCCGCCTCGACCGGCAGTGATCGCACCTGCTGCTGGGCGGCCAGCACGCGGTAGCGCGCGCCCTCCACGACCTGCATGCGCACCAGCTGCAGCGCGAAGAGCGCGAAGACCGCGACCGAGGCCGCCTGGAGCACCCGCAACCGGCCGGGCGACGCGCTCATGCGAAGAGCCCGCGCGTGTGTGTCTGTGCGCGCCAGCGCCAGAGCAGCAGGACGCCGAGGGCAGAGAGCAGCGCGGTCACGCTCGACACCGCGAGGAGGGCGGGCGCCGCTGCGGGAAGCGCGCGCGGTTGCCCCGCCGCCAGCAGCAGCACGATGCCGTACGCAAGGCTGCCGCCGCCGGCGACTGCTGCGCCGACCGCCGCGCTGCGTCCTCGCTGCCTACCGCGCTCGACGAGCACGAGGGCGATCAGGAGCGGGATGAGCGCCAGGAGGAACCATCCGACGCGTTCCTCGGACGTGACGCCGAGGGCCAGAGCGACGGTTGGCGCGGCCAGCACGACCTCGTCGACGCCGCGCAGGACACCCCAGCACGCGATGAGCGCGAGCGGCAGCACCGCCGACGCGGAGCCCGCGGCGACCGACACCTCGACGAGCGCGAGCACGCCGGCGATCAGCGCGACGAGCAGTCGCGTCACGGTGCGCTGCCCTGGACGCTCGTCACGATGAGCACGCGCAGCAGGCGGCTGGCGTCGCCGTACGGTTCCACGCGCACGGCGGTGAACAGCGCCTCGGGGCGGGCTTCGACCGCCTGGACGCGCCCCACCAGCAGACCCGCCGGTAGTTGCCCGCCGATCGGCGAGGTGAGCACGAGGTCGCCGATTGCGACGGCCGAGCCCGTTGGCACGAAGTCGAGGTGGAGCCCTTCCGGCCCGGCCGCGAGCACGCCCGGTGTCTTCGATTGCTGGAGTGCCACCGCGATCGCCGATCGTGGGTCATCGAGCAGCCGCACGCGCGCAGCGGTCGGCTGCACCTCGGCGACGACACCGATCAGCGCGGCGCCCGGCCCCAGCACCGCCTGTCCCGCAACCACGCCATGGGCGCTGCCGCGATCGATGAGCAGACCACGCCGCCCCGGCGACGGGTCGAGCACCGTCACGGACGCTTCCAGGTAGGTCGCGTCGCCGACGGCGGAGCGCAGCGCGCGTGCCTGCTCCTCGGCGGTGCGTCCCTCGCGCAGCGTCGCCGCCTCGGACTCCAGTTGCGCGACGCGGTCGCGCAGTGCGGCGTTCTCCTCGGTCAGCGCGGAGAGCTGGCCCGCGTGTAGCAGCACATCGGAGGCAGGACGCGCGGCCCGGTGCAGCGAGGCCATGACAGGCGCGATCGCGGCCCCCAGGCGAGCCTCGAGGTCACCCGCGAAGCGCAGCGGCGATAGCACGAGCGCGCCGAGCGCGGCGACCAGCAGCACGACGAGCCACGCGGCGTTGCGAGTGCGAACCATCCGAGACCCTCACGGGGAGCGAGGTCGTTCGTGGCCGTGTGCGGCGGCCGAGTCTCCGCGCGTTAGCGCGGTGCGCGCCGGTTGGCGACCGCCGCCTGCACCTTCTGCAGCGTCTCGGTCTCCTCCAGCGCATCGCCGCAGCCGCGCACCACCGCGCGGAGCGGCTCGTGTGCGACGTAGACCGGGAAGCGCGTCTCCGCAGCCAGCCGGCGGTCGAGGCCGCGCAGCAGCGATCCGCCGCCGGCCATGGCGATGCCGTGCATCATCAGGTCGGCGATCAACTCGGGGGGCGTCGTCTCGATCGTCGCGCGCACAGCACGCACGATCTCGTTCGTCACTGGCGAGAGCGCGTCGCGCAGCTCGACGGTCGACAGCTCCACTGCCTTCGGCAGGCCGGTCGCGAGGTCACGCCCGCGGAGGGCGATCGTGCGCTCCTCTTCCAGCGGATAGGCGGAGCCCGCCTCGATCTTCACCGTCTCCGCGGTGCGCTCGCCGATGAGCAGGTTATGCACCTGGCGCGCGTACGCGATGATCGCCTGATCCATCGCATCGCCCGCCGCGCGCACCGAGGTCGACACGACGATGCCGCCGAGCGCGATCACCGCGACCTCGGTCGTCCCACCGCCGATGTCGACGATCATCGAGCCCGCCGCATCCATCACCGGCAGCCCCGCGCCGATCGCGGCCGCCATCGGCTCCTCGATCAGGTAGCAGGCGCGGGCACCGGCGGCGATCGCCGCGTCGTGCACGGCGCGCTTCTCGACCTCGGTCGCACCCGAGGGGATGCCGACGACGACGCGCGGCTTCGGGATCCCGATGCCGAAGCGGTCGTGCACGGAGCGGATGAAGTGCTGCAGCATGCGCTCGGTCACCGCGAAGTCGGAGATCACGCCATCGCGCAGCGGACGCACGGCGATGATCGTCGAGGGTGTGCGCCCGACCATCCGCTTCGCCTCATCCCCGATCGCGAGGATGCGCTTCGAGATCTTGTCGATCGCGACCACCGAGGGCTCGTCGATGACGATGCCACGGCCGCGCACGGACACCAGCGTGTTCGCCGTGCCCAGGTCGATGCCGATGTCGTGCGAGAACATGCCGAGGAACGACGAGAAGGGTCGAAGCGCCACGCGGTCACAGCCGTTTCGGGGGAGAGGCGGCAGGGCGGGACGCGTCACCGCGCCCGACGCACCGAGTATAGGTGCGTGCTCGCCTCGGCCCTCGACGGCTACGTTGCAGGTTGCCACGGACTATCCAACAAGCACGCACACCGCCCGCGCAGGCGGCGTGCGTGCTCGTCGACTAGATGCCCGTGACGCCGCCCACCAGCGCGCCGATGCCGTACGTAATCGCCGCGACGACCAGGCCCAGCACCAGCTGGCGGAATCCCGCGTACCACGGGTTGCGACCGGTCAGCAGCGTGATCGTGGAGCCCACCAGGAACAGGCCGATGCCCGCGAGCACCGCGCTCCACAGAATGCCGACGAGCCCGCTCGCGAAGAAGAACGGCAGCACCGGCAGAACCGCGCCGATCGCGAAGAGGATGAACGAGGCGATCGCGGCGGTCCACGGCGATCCGAGATCCTCCGGAACGATCCCCAGCTCCTCCTTGGCGAGGACGGAGAGCGCGCTGGTGCGGTCCGCCATGACGTGATCGGCCAGCTCGCGCGCCTGCTGCTCGGGGACGCCCTTGGCGCGGTAGATGAGCGCGAGCTCGTCGCGCTCCGCCTCGGGCATCAACTCGATCTCCTCGCGCTCGGCGGCGATCTGCGCCTCGGCGGCCTCGCGCGCCGACATCACCGAGATCCATTCGCCCAGCGCCATCGAGAACGCGCCCGCGAGCAGGCCCGCGACGCCTGCGAGGATCACCGTGTCGTTGCCGGGATTCGCGCCTGCGACGCCGAACACGAGCGCCAGGTTCGAAGTGAGACCGTCGTTGCCGCCCAGCACCGCAGCGCGCAGCGCGTTGCCGCCGCCCAGCGAGCGATGTCGCGACTCGATGCGACCGATCGCGGAGCCCGAGAGGCCCCCCTTCGGCCCGCCGAGCGCAGCGACGACGCGTGCGTGCGTCCGCTCGTCACCGGGGAGCTGCGCGGCGAGCGCGATCGGCTCGCTGGCGTAGACGTTGTCCGCGCCGACCTCGTTCGCCTTGAGGATCGGCAGCACCGTGTCCGTGCCGAAGCGGCGCGCCACCCACATCAGCGCGCGCGCCTTGCGCGTCGGCGTCGGGCGCGGCACGGCGACGCCCGCGCGCTCCAGTTCCGCCTCCCACACCGACAGGTGGCGCTGCTCCATCTTCGCCATGTCGCGGTAGACGGTCGCGAGCTGCTCGTCCTCCTCCAGCTCGGCGAGGGTGGTGTAGTAGTGGATGCCGTCGACCTCGTCCTGTTGGAATCGGCGGTACCGCTTCACATCTTCGGTCGTGGTCATGATTGCCCTTCCCAGCCGCGTTCATGGAGGAGCGCGATGAATCCCGCCTCATCGAGTACCGGCGTGCCGAGCGCCTCCGCCCGCGCCAGCTTGGATCCGCCGCCCGGCCCCGCGACCAGCAGCGTCGTCGACTTCGTCACGGCGCTCCCGACCTTCCCTCCCAGCTCGCGAACCAGCGCCTCCGCGCGGTCGCGTGACCAGCGTTCGAGGCTGCCCGTGACGATCACGGTCTCGCCCGTGAGCACGCCGCCCACGGCCGCGCGCTCGTCGTCCATGCGCAGCCCAACGGTCACGAGGTCGTCGAGGAGCGCAGCGTACTCCTCATCATGCAGGTAGTCGTGAACCGCCTGCCCCACGATCGGGCCGATGCCGTCCACGCCCACGATCTCCTCGACGCTCGCCGCGCGCAGTGCCGCCATCGAGCCGAAGTGCACCGCCAGCGCCGTCGCCGTCTCGGTGCCGACGTGCCGCACGCCGAGCGCGATCAGCAGCCGCCGCAGCGGCTGGCGCTTGCTCGCCTCGATGCGTGCGAACAGGTTGTCGAGTGTCTTCGCGCCGATCTTGTCGAGCTGCAGCAACTCCTCGCGACGCTCCGATAGGCGATAGACGTCGGCGACCGTCTGCACAAAGCCCAGCGAGACAAGACGCCACGACAGTTGCTCGCCGAGGCCCTCGATGTCCATCGCGCCGCGCGAGGCGAAGTGCTCCAGCTGCCGCGCGAGTTTCGTCGGGCAGCGGCGGTTGGGGCAGTAGGTCGCGACCGCCTCGGGATCGCGGAACACGGCAGTGCCGCACGCGGGACAGGTTGAGGGCATCACGAACTCGCGCACCTCGCGGCCCTCACGGCGCGAGAGCATCGGGCCGACGACCTCGGGGATCACATCGCCCGCGCGCTGCACGATCACATCGTCGCCGATGCGGACGTCCTTCGCGCGCACCTGCTCTTCGTTGTGGAGCGTCGCCATGCCGACCGTCGCGCCGCCGACCCACACGGGCTCGAGGACCGCGAACGGCGTCAGCACTCCCGTACGGCCGACCGAGACCTGGATGTCACGGAGCAACGTCACCGCCTGCTCCGCCGGGAACTTGTACGCGGTCGCCCACCTCGGCTCGCGCCCGACGGTGCCGAGCTGCCGCTGGAACGCGAAGTCATCGACCTTGATCACCACGCCGTCGATGGCGAACTGCAGCTCGTCGCGGCGGCGCTCCCACTCCGCGCAGAACGCGACCGCCTCCTCGACGCCCGCGACGCGACGGATCGAGTCGCTGACCCGGAACCCCGCCGCGCGCATCCACTCCAGCGCTTCCCAGTGCGAGGCCGGGCGCACCGCGCCCTCCATCCACCCCAGCTGGTACGCGAGCAGCTCGAGGCGCCTCGATGCCGTCACGGACGGATCGAGCTGCCGCAGCGACCCGGCGGCGGTGTTGCGCGGGTTCATGTACAGCGCCTCGCCGGCAGCGGCGCGCTCCGCGTTCAGCCGCTCGAACTCCGCCTTCGACAGGTACACCTCGCCGCGCACCTCGACGGCAGCGGGCGCCTCCGGCACCTGCAGCGAGAGCGGCACCGAGCGGATCGTGCGCATGTTGGCGGTGATGTCCTCGCCGCGCGCGCCGTCGCCGCGCGTCGCGCCGATCGCGAAGCCCCCGTCGCGATAGATCACCGACACCGCCAGCCCGTCGATCTTCGGCTCGCACACGAGCGCGAAGTCGTCGCGTTCCAGGAGCCGCGCGACGCGTGCGTGCCAGGCACGCAGCTCATCGCCGCTGAACACGTTGCCCAGCGACAGCATCGGCTCGCGATGCTCCACCACACCGAAGGCAGGGGAGGGCTCGCCCGCGACGCGCTGCGTCGGTGAGTCGGGCGTCACCAGCTCGGGGTGCGCCTCCTCCAGCTCGCGCAGCTCTCGGAAGAGCCGGTCGTACTCGCTGTCGCCCACCTCGGGCTGATTGAGGACATAATATCGGTAGTCATGGTAGCGGATCTGCGTCCGCAGCTCCTCCACGGCGAGGCGAGCGTCCTCAAGGTCGCGGCGGGCGTCGGTGGAGGTCATTGGGGCTCCAGTATAGGAGCGCGCGGCGCAGAGGGCCGCTCCCGCGTTCGCTGGTAGAATGAGGGTGCAGCACGCACCTCGGCGGCCTTCAGGAGGGCAGAGCGGTGCCAGACGTCGTGATCGTCGACTACGGGGCGGGCAACCTGCGCAGCGTCGCGCGCGCCGTTGCCCACGCCGGCGTCGATGCGACCGTCACCGCCGACCCGCGCGCCATCGAGGGTGCGCGCGCGCTCATCGTCCCCGGCGTCGGCGCGGCCGCCGACACCATGGCGAACCTCCGCTCCGGCGGCCTGGTCGAGCCGATCCGCGAGTACATAGCCTCCGGCCGTCCCTTCCTCGGCGTGTGCATGGGCATGCAGGCGCTCTTCGAGGTCTCCGAGGAGGGTGGTGAGCACGAGTGCCTCGGCGTCCTCGGCGGGCGCATCGTGCGCTTCCCGCAGGGGCTGACGGTGCCGCACATGGGCTGGAACACCGTGCACCTGCCGACGCCGCACCCGGTCTTCGAGGGCGTCCCGCAGGACTCGTACTTCTACTTCGTGCACTCCTACCACGCGCAGCCCGCCGACCCCGCGGTCGTCGTCGGTGCGACGGAGTACGAGGGTGTGACGTTCCCGGCCGCCGTCGGGCGCGGCAACCTCCTCGCGACGCAGTTCCACCCGGAGAAGTCCGGAGTGGACGGCCTGCGCCTGTACGCCAACTTCCTGCGGCTCGCGCTCGAGCACGGCTCGATCGCGCCCGCGACGACGACCGCCTGAACCGCCGCGCGAGCGGCACCGCATCTGACAGGGCACCCGATGGACATCATCCCGGCCGTGGACATTCGAGGCGGGCGTTGCGTGCGCCTGACTCAGGGCGACTACGCCCGTGAGACCGTCTTCGAGGAGGATCCGGTTGCGGCGGCGCGCCGCTGGGCCGACCTCGGCGCGCGGCGCATCCACGTCGTCGACCTCGACGGCGCGAAGGGCGGCAAGCCGGTCAACGATGCGATCGTGCGTGCGATCGCGGCATCGATGCCGTGCCCGGTGCAGACCGGCGGCGGCATCCGCGACATCGAGACGTTCCGCAGCATGGTCGCAGGCGGCCTTGACCGCATCGCGATGGGCACCGCTGCCGTGAAGGATCGCGCGCTGCTGCGCGCGATCGTCGCCGAGGCCGCGCCGCACCTCATCGTCTCCGTCGATGCGCGCGACGGCCGCGTCGCACTGGAGGGCTGGACCGAGGCGACCGACCTCGATGCCACCGACTTCATCCGCGAGCTCACCGACCTTGGCGTGCAGCGCGTCGTCTTCACCGACATCAGCCGCGACGGCGTCGCCGGCTCGCCGAACTTCGAGGCGTACGAGCGGCTGACGCGCGAGACCTCGATGGCGGTCGTAGCGGCGGGCGGCGTCTCCCGCGTCGATGACCTCCGCCGCCTCGCCGAGTGCGGCGTCGAGGGCGCGATCGTCGGTCGCGCGCTGTACACCGGCGACGTCGACCTCCGCGAGGCGCTGGAGGTGCTCGCCTGATGCTGACGAAGCGCATCATCCCCTGCTTCGATGTCGACAACGGCCGCGTCGTGAAGGGCGTCTCGTTCGTCGAGCTGCGCGACGCCGGCGACCCGGTGGAGCTTGCAGCGCTCTACGACCGCGGCGGCGCCGACGAGCTCGTCTTCCTCGACATCACCGCCTCCAGCGATGGCCGCACGAGCGTGTACGACATGATCGCGCGCACCGCCGACCAGGTGTTCATTCCACTCACCGTCGGCGGCGGCATCCGCACCACGCAGGACATGCGCACGATGCTCGAGGTCGGCGCGGACAAGGTCTCCGTGAACACCGCCGCCGTCGACCGCCCCGACCTGATCTCGGAGGGGGCGTACCGGTTCGGCTCGCAGTGCATCGTCACCGCCATCGACGCGAAGCGCGTGCCCGGCACACCGCCCGATGCGCCGCGCTGGGAGGTCTTCGTGCACGGCGGGCGCACGCCGACCGGCCGCGATGCCGTCGAGTGGGCGCGCGAGGCCGTGCAGCGCGGCTCCGGCGAGCTGCTGGTGACCTCGATGGACTCCGACGGGCACCAGCGCGGCTATGACCTGCCGCTGCTGCGCGCGATCGCGGACGCCGTCGATGTGCCCGTCATCGCCTCGGGCGGCGCGGGCACCGCCGAGCACCTCTACGATGCGCTCACCGAGGGCGCGGCGGACGCGGTGCTCGCCGCCTCGATCTTCCACTTCGGCACCTACACCATCGAGAGCATCAAGCAGTACCTCGCCGAGCGCGGCATCCCGATCCGCCCGGTGCGACCCGCAGCGGAGGCGACCCGATGACCGACGCGTCGAACGCACTCGAAGAGGGCGGCGCGCTCACCCTCGACTTTTCGAAGCTTGAGCAGGTGGCAAAGGTCGGCGGCGTTCTGCCGTGCGCCGTGCAGAACGTCGACACGAACGAGGTCATCCTCGTCGCTTACGTGAACGAGCTGGCGCTCCGCACCGCGATCGAGGAGGGCATCGCCGTCTTCTGGAGCACATCGCGCAACGAGCTGTGGCGCAAGGGCGCGACCTCCGGCGAGGCGTTCACGCTGCTGGATGTGCTCGTGAACTGCGAGCAGAACTCGCTGGTCTACCGCGTACGCCCGCAGCGCGGCGGCATCTGCCACACGAAGAACCAGGCGGGCGCGCCGCGCAACTGCTACTACCGCTCGCTCGACTTCACCACGTGGGAGCTGCGCAACCTTGACCCGTAGCGGCCCGCCATACCACGTCTCGCACGTGCTGCTGGACGTCGACGGCACGCTGGTGGACTACGGCACCGCTGTCGCCGCCGCGTTCCGCGCTGCCGCAGCCCGCGCCTCGGCGCTGGCCGGCGAGGACATCCGCGCCGAGACGATCGAGCGCGTGCGCACCTCAGTCACGGCCGATCCCGCGTGGCGAGTGCGCTCGGTCACCGAGCAGCGAGTCGAGTCGGTGCGACGCCTGCTGCTCGGCTACGGAGTGGACGACACCGAGGCGATCGCCTCCGTCGTCGCCGCGTACGAGGAGGCACGCGACGCCGCGCTCACGGTCTATGCCGATGTGCCTGATGCACTCGCGGAGCTGGCAGCACGCGGCCTCACGCTGATCGCGGCGTCGAACGGCAACGTCGGCCTCGACCGCGTCGGCATCAGGCAGCACATCGCCGCCACGCACTACGCGCACGAGGTCGGCGCGCAGAAGCCCGACCCGCGCTTCTACGCGCTCGCCGTCGAGCGCTTTGGCCTCGACCCGACGCGCGTGCTGGTGGTGGGCGACCGCTACGACAACGACTACGCCCCTGCGATCGAGGCCGGGTTGCACGCGGTGCTGCTCGACCGCCACGACGCCGTGCACGACGACGCCGTCATCCGCATCCGCCTGCTCACGGAACTCCCGAGGTTGATCGAGATCGACTAGCGCGGTCGACTAGCGAGCTGCGGTGGGTCCGTTCGGGACGCCGGCGCGCGCATCCTCCTCGACCGCGCGTTGCAGCGAGGCGATCGCGACCTGGATCTGCTCATCGTCCGGCACGCGCGTCGTCAGGTACTGCAACGCGATGTTCGGCGTGAAGAGCCAGCGCACGAACGGCTGATCGAGGTGGAAGCCGGCGAACCGGATCGCCTCGTACGCCAGCGCCGCGATCACCGGCACCAGCACCACGCGTGACGCGAGACGCCACCACAGCGGCGGATCGCCCAGCAGCGCGAACACGAATACTGCCACCACGCCTACCGTCAGCAGGAACGAGGTGCCGCAGCGCGGATGCTCCTTCGGGAAGCGCCGCACCGCCTGCACGGTCAGCTCGCGGCCCTGCTCGTATGCGTGGATCGTCATGTGCTCTGCGCCGTGGTACTGGAACACGCGCTGGATGTCATCCGATCGCCCCATCAGCCACACGTACCCCACGAGCAGTCCGAGGCGGATCGTGCCTTCCAGCAGCACAACCCAGACGCTCGACAGGTACCGTTCCAGCCACGCTGTCGCCAGCACCGGCACGAGGAAGAACAGCCCCACGCCCAGCGTCATCGAGAGCGCGATCCCCAGCCACATGCCGGCGTCGATGTGCCCCGCCTCGCGGCCATCCTCGGCGGGCTCGTCCACGGCGACTGCCGCGGACCACGCCAGCGCGCGCATGCCGAGCGCGATCGTCTCCCACAGCACCAGGATGCCGCGCAGCAGCGGCACGCGACGCACCGCGCCCGTGTACATGCTGCCGAGGTGATACGAGGTGAACGCGAGCGTGCCGTTCGGGCGGCGCACCGCGACGGCCATCGCGCGCGCGCCGCGGATCATCACGCCCTCGATGACGGCCTGTCCGCCGTAGGTCTGTGCCATGTCGACCAGCCTACGGGAGCGCCGTCTACCGGGCGAACCGACGCACGAGCGCAGGCAAGACGAAGGGCGGCCGAATGGCCGCCCTTCGTCGTTCGTACGTGGGGGAAGGGGAGGCTTACTCGCCGTCCTTCTTCGCGTAGCGGCGGCGGAACCGCTCCACGCGGCCCGCGGTGTCCACGATGCGCTGCTCACCTGTGTAGAACGGGTGGCAGGCGGCGCAGACGTCCACGCGCATCTCCGGCTTCGTGGAGCGCGTGTGCCACTCGCGGCCGCAGGAGCAGCGCGCGATGGAGTCGATGTACGTCGGGTGGATGTCGGTCTTCATGCTCGGCTCCCCAGATCGGGTGGACGGGTTCCGCGTGGCGAAGTTTGCCCGAGGGGGCTACTCGGCCTGCGCGGGGATGATCGAGACCTGCTTGCGGCGGCCCTTGGCGAACGGCGAGAACTTCACCGTGCCCTCGACACGCGCCCACAGCGTGTAATCGTTGCCCAGCCCGACGTTCTCGCCCGGGTGCATGCGCGTGCCGCGCTGCCGCACCAGGATCGAGCCGGCCGTGACCAGTTCGCCGTCGAACTTCTTGACGCCCAGCCGTTGCGAGTTTGAGTCGCGCCCGTTCTTGCTGGAACCGCCGGACTTCTTGTGAGCCATGTCGGACCCCTCTAGCTGTCTGTGGACGCCTGGAGACTAGCCGCCGGTGATCGAGGTGATCTGGAGGCGAGTCTGGTGGTGCCGGTGACCGATGGTCTGGCGCCGCCGCGTCTTGTTCTTGTACTTGAAGGACGTGACCTTCTTGGCGCGCTCGGCGCCCTCCACGGTGGCGGACACGGTCGCACCGGCAACGGTCGGCGCACCGACCGAGACGGCGCCGTCGCGCTCCACCAGCAGGACATCGAGCGCCAGGGTGGAACCCTGCTCGACATCCAGCTTCTCGACGAGGATCGAATCCCCCTCGCGAACACGGTACTGCTTCCCGCCGGTGCGGATGATGGCGTACATATAGAAGCCCTTCGAAAACGGTCGTGTGAGTGTAGATGCCACGTTCCGGGTGGTCAACGCTCCCCGAACACGGCACAGTGGAGGGCACGGTCGAGGCGCCTCGACCGCCGAGGGAGACCCTGCTGGACCTCTTCGATCTGCTCCGCGCCCCGTATGACCTCGTGAACTGGGTCACGGATCAGGTGTTCCTGCTCCTGAACGCCCTGTTCGCCCAGTATGGCTCGATCATCGTCTTCTTCGCCGCACTGTCAGAGGCCACCGTGGGGCTGGGGCTGGTCGTGCCCGGCATCATCATGATCTTCCTCGCCGGTGCCTACGCGGAGGAGCAGCAGCGCGGGCTGTGGATGCTCTTCGTCGCCGCGAACGTCGGGACGGTACTGGGCGACACGCTCTCGTACGGCCTCGGGCGCTGGGGCGGGGAGCGCCTCCGAGGCACGCGCTTCGGCCCCGCGCTCCGCATGGGCGAGGCACTGGTGAGCGGCCACGCCCGCTGGCTGATCCCCTTCTACCACCTGAACAGCGTCAGCCGGACGCTCGGCCCGTTCGGGGCAGGGGCGCTGCGCATGCCGCTGAAGTACTGGATTCCGCTGGACTACGTTGGCGCGGTGCTGGCGAACGTCATCTACATGGGCGCCGGTGTCATCTTCGGGCGGGCGCTGCTGACGCCGGAGGGCACCCTGCAGGAGCATCCCGCGCTGCGCCTCGGCTTCATCCTTGCTGCCGTCGTGTGGGGGTTGCTCGTGCGCCGCGAGTTCCAGCGGTCGCGGGCACAGCGGCACGCGGCCCAGGCCGACACCCCACAGATCGCGGCCGCGGCGGCTCCCCCGACCCCCGAGTAGCGAGCACCATCGCGGGCACACAACGAAGGGGGCCGCGTGGCCCCCTTCGTACGTTCCAACCAGTGCCAGGGCTACTCGGCGGGTGGTGCCGCCTGCTGCGACGACCCCCACGCGAGGCCGGGGCGACCCTGCGGGCGGTCGTCCTCTGCATCCCCACCGGTGCTGGCTGCGGGCGGCGCTGGCGGAGTCGAGGCGGCGACGGCGGGCTCAGCGTCCGGCATCACGCGTCCCTCGGCCGGGCCCAGGATGCGCTGCAGGTCGTCGCCCTCCAGCGTCTCCGTTTCCATCAGCGCGTTCGCCAGTTCCTCCAGCTTGTCCTTGTGCGCGGACATCACCGTGCGGCACAGCAGGTGCGCCTCGTCGATGATCCGGCGCACCTCCTCGTCGATCTCCTCGGCGGTGCGCTCGGAGTAGTCGCGCTGCTCCGCGATGTCGCGGCCCAGGAACACCATCGACTCGCGCCGCCCGAAGGTGCGCGGGCCCAGGCGCGCGCTCATGCCCCACTGCGTGACCATCTCACGCGCGATGTTGGTGACCTTGCCGATGTCGTTGTGCGCGCCGGTCGTCGGCTCGCCGAACATCAGCTCCTCGGCCACGTGGCCACCGAGCGCCTGCGCCATCATCGCCTCGTAGTAGGAGCGATCCTGCAGTCGCCGGTCGTCGCTGGGCAGGGAGCGGGTGAACCCGCCGGCCATGCCGCGTGCGACGATCGTGACCTTGAACACCGGGTCGGCCTTCGGCAGGAAGTGCCCGACGACGGCGTGCCCTGCCTCGTGGAAGGCGATGATCTTCTTCTCGATCGGAGTGATGACGCGAGACTTCCGCTCCGGGCCCGCGATCACGCGATCCACGGCCTCGTTCATCTCGGACATGCCGATGCGCTTCTTGTTGCGCCGGGCGGCGAGGATCGCCGCCTCGTTGACGAGGTTCGCGAGGTCGGCACCGGAGAAGCCCGGCGTCTGCTTCGCGATCGTCTCCAGCTTGACCTCAGCCTCCAACGGCTTGCCCTTGGCGTGGACGTCGAGGACCGCACGGCGGCCCTTCACGTCCGGGAGGTCCAGCGTCACCTGGCGGTCGAAGCGGCCCGGGCGCAGCAGCGCCGGGTCGAGGATGTCCGGGCGGTTGGTGGCAGCGATGACGATCACGTTCGAGTTGGTGTCGAAGCCGTCCATCTCCACCAGGATCTGGTTCAGCGTCTGCTCGCGCTCGTCGTGCGAGCCACCGAGGCCCGCGCCGCGCTGGCGGCCGACCGCGTCGATCTCGTCCACGAAGACGATGGCGGGCGCGTTGCGCTTCGCCTGGTCGAACAGGTCACGGACGCGGCTTGCGCCGACGCCGACGAACATCTCCACGAACTCGGAACCGGAGATCGAGAAGAACGGGACACCCGCCTCGCCGGACACGGCGCGCGCGAGCATGGTCTTGCCGGTGCCCGGAGGGCCCACCAGCAGCACGCCGTGCGGGATGCGCGCGCCCAGGGCGGCGAACTTCTCCGGGTACTTCAGGAACTCGACGACCTCTGCGAGCTCCTGCTTGGCCTCCTCCTGGCCGGCCACGTCCACGAACGTCACGGTCGGCTTCTGGCCGGTGAACATGCGAGCGCGGCTGCGGCCGAAGGACATCGCCTGCGAGTTGGTGCCCTGAGCCTGGCGCATCATGAAGACGAGGATCGCGCCAAAGATGATGATCGGCAGGAACGAGAACAGCGTCGACAGAATGCTGCCGACCTGGCTCGGGCCCTTCACGACGACCTCGACCTGGTTCGTGCTGCTGCCGACGGCGATGCCGTTCTGGCGCAGGATCTCCTCCACGGACGAGGACGTCTCCTTGCGAGACCGCACCTCTTCCTGCTCACCCTTGAGCTTCACGGTCAGCGTGTCTTCGCTGACCGTGACCTTCTCAACGTTGCCGGCTTTCGCCTGCGAGATGACCTGCGAGATCGGCACCTCGCGCGATCCCGCCGGCGGGCGGAAGAACATAACCACGACGAGCGCGATGCCGCCGAGGATGATCAGATAGATGAAGGAGTTCCGAATCCAGCGTGAGTTCATCGGCCTGGCAGGTCCGTTCTGTGGGAGCCGTATGTCGTCGTGGAGGTGGGCGCTCCCAGCCGTACCAGTGTAGCACCGGCCTTCCGGCGCATCGCCACAACGACCGTCGTGATCCTCGGGCGGCCACGGTCGCCTCGACAGGGTGAACGAGGCTGGCGCAGGAACTGTTCGCTTGTCTGCGCGCTTTCGCCGCGCGTAGCATGCCGCGCGTGACCACCTCGATCCCGACGTGGAACGCCGAGCGAGCCTACTGGCGGGCCGGGCACGCCCGCGTCGCCGGCGTGGACGAGGTCGGTCGCGGCCCCCTCGCCGGCCCCGTCGTCGCCGGCGCGGTCGTCCTCCGCGAGTCGCGTGCCCGCTGGGTGCGCTCCCTCCGCGACTCCAAGCAGCTCACCGCCGCCGCCCGCGAGGAGCTGGCCGCCGAGATCCGCGAGCACGCCGACTGGGGCCTCGGCTACGCCTCCGCGCACGTCGTCGACCAGCTCGGCATCGTCTGGGCGACGCGGCTGGCGATGCGCCGCGCCCTGCTCGCGCTCCGCGAGCAGCCGAACGCGCTCATCGTCGACGGCCGCGAGGTCGTCCAGTGCCCGCTCGAGCAGCGCTCCATCGTCCGTGGCGACGCCACCTGCATCTCCATCGCCGCCGCCAGCATCATCGCGAAGGTCGCCCGTGACGCCCTGATGTGCGCCCTGGACGAGGTGTTCCCGGGGTACGGCTTCGCGGATCACAAGGGCTACGCGACCCCGGAGCACCGGGCCGCCCTCCGCGACCTCGGCCCCTCCAACGTCCACCGCCTGACCTGGGCGCCCGTCCGCGAGGCGGCTGCTCGATGACGAGCCCCTCGGATCCGGAGCCCCGAGGCACCCTCGGTGACCTCGGACGGCTTGGGGAGCGGCTGGCGCTCGAGTACCTGGAGGCGCACGGCCACACGCTCGTGGAGGCGAACGTCCGTCGCCGTGAGGGCGAGATCGACCTCGTGACGCTCGACGGGGAGACGCTCGTCTTCGTGGAGGTGAAGCTGCGGCGCTCGGCGCGTCTCGGCGGTGCGATCCAGGCGCTGACGCCCGCGAAGCAGCGCCGCATGGCCGCGCTCGCGGAGGCGTACGCCGCCAACCATCCCGAACTGCCGCAGAGCCAGCGCGTCGACCTCGTCGCGATCGACCTCGGGCCCGGGGGGCGCGTCCTGAACCTCCAGCACGTGCAGTCGGCGGTCGAGGGCTAGGCTCGGGGCCGCACCGAGGGGGTAGAATCGCCCCGCGCGCCTGCGTACACTCGGCGCCATGCCGATCTACCAGTACAACTGCACCGCCTGCGCGAAGAAGGTCGATGTCTTCTTCCGCACCGTCGCCGCCGCCCAGAAGGGCGACGCGAAGTGTCCTGAGTGCGGTGGCAGCGACCTGAGCCGCGTGATGTCCGCCTTCGCCCGCCGCCGCACCTCCATGCAGCGGCTGGAGGACGTCGACCACGTGCGCGAGGCCGCACGGCTGCAGGGCAACGACCCCGGCGCCTTCGCGGAGTGGGCGAAGCGCGCCGGTCGCGAGTGGGACGAGGAGCTGGGCACCAACTGGAGCGAGCTCAGCGAGCGCGTTGAGGCCGGCGAAGACCCCGCCGAGCGCATCGATGCCGACTACACGTTCCGCTACCAGATCGAGGAACAGAAGTACCAGATCGAGTCGGGCGGCCAGCCCGCCTTCGACGATCCCTACGCGGAGTACTTCAACCGCCCCGTCAGCGAGCCGCCGCCCGCAACCTGACCGTCAGCCCCCTGACCCTGCGGACGCTTCCCAGCCTGCCGATGATCGCTGCAAGGGCAGGGAGGGCACGCTGTGGTCCAGCAGACGACGCTACCGTTCGCGCCTGTGCGTCGCGGCACGTTCGAGGAGATCGACACCTATCGCACGCCTGTCCAGCTCCAGCCGGTACGCCGCGCGGAGCTGCTGACGCACGTCTCCGGTGCGTTCGATCTCGCGGAGGGGCAGCCAGTCGGGCACGCCGTGCGTGTCGCGCACATCGCATCCGCCTTCGCGCGCAACCTGCGCCTGGACGCCGCTGCTCGGCGGCGCGTGGTCTACGCCTCGCTGCTGCATGACGCCGGCGTGGCGGTTCGCGCGCTCCCGGAGGGCGTGGAGGCGACTGGCGGACACACCGCCGCGGGTGCCTGGGTCGCCGGGCTGATGGGGATCGAGGCCGGCGTGCAGCAGGCGATCCGCGCCTCGCACGAGCGCTGGGACGGCGATGGCCGCCCGCACCGCCTCGCCATGGATGACATCCCGGCGGAGGCGCTCCTGGTGAGCGCTGCGCACTGGGTCGCCGACTTCCTGGGCCCCGCCACGCATCCTCTCCGCGCCCGCGCCGAGCTCCGCGCCGTGCAGATCGATGACCTGGAGCCGCTGGTCGGCCTTCGCGTCGGGCACGCGGTGCTGGATGAGGTGCGCGGCGACGCGCTCTGGATGCGCATGTGGAGCGACGACCTGGCGACACTGGTCGCGCAGGAGGTGCCCGGCGAGGGCCGCCCTTCCAACCTGCACGTCGACCGCCTCGCCGCGGCGATGGGCGAGGTCGTGGACGCGAGCGTCCGTGAGCCCGGTCGCGCGGCACACGTTGCTGCGCTGGCCGCCGAGATCGGCCGTGCGCTTGGCCTCGACGAGTCGTACCGGCGCGCGCTGCGCATCGCCGGGCAGATGCTCGACCTCGGCCAGCTCGGCGTGCCGCGCCATATCACCGAGAAGCCCGCGATCCTCTCCGTCGAGGAGATGGAGCTGATGCAGCGCCACCCCGGCTGGGGCGCGCAGCTGCTGGAGGGCATCCCCGGCTTCGCTGAGGTCGCACGCTGGGTGGAGGCGCACCACGAGCGCGCCGATGGTCGTGGCTACCCGGAGCAACTCGCGGGTGTCGAGGTGCCGCAAGGAGCGCGCATCCTGGCGGTCGCGGACTCGTTCTGGGCGCTCTGCGCCGAGCGTCCGTATCGCACCGCCATGACGCAGGCTGACGCGATCACCTTCATCGAAGGTGCCGCAGGAGCGCACTACGACCCGTCGGTGGTTCGCGTGCTGCGCCCCGCGCTTGCCGCGATGCGCGGGCAGGGGCGCCGAGCGGTCGCCTAGCCTCGCGAGCGCCTAGACGCGCTCGAAGCGGGTGATGTCGAGCACGAAGACGATCGCGCCACCCACGCGCACCTCGATCGGCGCGCCGAAGCCGATGCCCTCGAACGGCAGGGCGTCCAGCGGCACCATCTCCTGGCGCGCGTGGCACTCGTGTCGCACCAGGGCGATCACCGCCTCCACTCGGTCGTCCGGGACGCCGGTGAGGATGGTCGCGTTGCCACGCCGCAGGAAGCCGCCGCTGCTGGCGACCTTCGTCGCCTGGAAGCCGCTGGCGACGAGTTCGGCCATCAGGCGGTCGGCGTCGGTGTCGGCGGCGATGATCACGCAGAGCTTCGTCGGGACGGTGGGCGTCGCCTCGTCAGGCACGGTCGGCGTCCTGCGTCGACTGCTCATCACGGCACGCCGAGGCCACCACCGCCGCGGTCACCCCGATCGCGAGCCCGGTGAGCGCGAGGATCAATTTCCGCATCGCAGCCTCCCATCCGCCTCGAACCGCGGCGATCGTACTCCCGGTGGTGCGCGCACGGGCACGCGAGCGCGGTTGAGGCACGCTCGGAGCCGATGCTACCCTCCGCGAGTTACACACTCATGCGGCCCCGCCCGCAG
>Ga0172380_10002685_pt1 | contig 26608 bp, 25 predicted proteins | sample Leawe162metaG_FD_119747 | JGI IMG/M metagenome (GOLD analysis project Ga0172380, IMG submission 119747) | Leachate microbial communities from a municipal landfill in Southern Ontario, Canada - Leachate well 162 metaG | ecosystem: Engineered > Solid waste > Landfill > Unclassified | place...
AAATAGGGTTCATCTACTACTGTGCCAAATTTGAATGGATTCTTAATCATATTGCGATATTCTTCGTTGCGAATAATTTCGCAAGTAAGTTAATCATATATTTTTTGTTATGCAAATTCATAATTGTTTTAATGATTATTTTATGGATTATCTTCTGGTTTAGGTTCGCTGACTTGACTGTAAGATTCAGGTTCACTTGGATAAATGGTTTCCTTTGGGAAATATTCACTTCTTGGCATACCGGGGATATCAATAAGAGTAATATCAAGAGCAGTTCGGGATTTCCGAACAACTGAATAATTTAAGATGCTCTGAAGGAGCTGAATATAATTTTTTCAAATAAGTTAATCGAGGGGTTTATTTACTTAGAATATGGAAATGAGTATATTTCGGGAAGTTATGGAGATGTGGAACCATAATTGTTTTTGGGGATTAGGAATGAGTGCCCTGTCTTAATCCCCTTTTTATTTCGGTATAATCATTTCTTTTCAAATAACACTCTTATTAATAAAGGATATCTTGGAATTTTTTATATAGGTATAATTACCTCATTTCACTTTCCACTTTATTTAAATTAGCTTATACAAATAACTTCTCTTTCTAGTGAATTATTTCATTTCGTTATTTGCGGAGAAAAGGACGAGAAGGAATAAGGCGTAGAATTGGGAGCCGGGAGCTACTCCATAAGCTTCGAATTGCTGATGAATTATTAGGGCAATAATTATTGCGAATAGGAATATGTTTTTATTTCTTCCGGTAATAGATTCTTCGGGAGAGATTAGATTAATATTTGTCGGAGGTTCTTTTAATATTTCAATCGATTTTAAAAAAGGGAAATATTTTCTTTTGCTGACGTTGCAGGTGTTAAGATTTTTATATTGTTGCGATAGAATTTCAGTAAGAATTTGACATAACAAATATGTGATTGCGATAAAGTATAAAATGAATCCGATAACGCCTGTTTCTTCAATTAATGCAAGAGCTGTACTCCCCTTTTCTCTTTGATAAAACCCATTTTTTGTTGTACCGATTTCAGTATGGATATTATCGGGATCACTCATATTGAATCCGAACCCGATCACTCCCCCATTTTTTGCAGATTGGAGACTCGAATTATAAACCAAGAATCTGCTTTCGCCGAAATGTGTTCGTCCTTTATAAACGAGATCTTTGAAATATACGGATGTCGGTTGGAACACTAATGAAAGAGAAATGATAGTCATTAAAATGAAAATGGCGATAGCTGTTTTTTTGAGATTGATAAATGCGAAGAATAATAACAGAAAAATCAGATAGGATAAAATTGCGGAGCGGGATGCGGTAAGGAAAAGCGTAATGAGGAAAAATAGTGAGATAGCGATTAATAAGGAAAGTTTTGCAGCGTGGAGTTTCTTGTAATTTTCGAATAGATAGAAATTTAATATCGGAAGGAGAAAGAGAATAATAGCTCCGAGAGAGTTTTGATGATGGAATGCTCCCATAAAACCTTTTGCATTTCCGCCTGTCCAGCTATCTGCCGGTGCACCAAAAATTAATGATGCTCCGATAAAAATAGTTACAAGATAAATCGAATAGGAAAAGTGATTATAGTTGAGATTAACTTTTCGAATTATCAATGCAATGGAAAAAATAAGGAACAATTGGAATCCCGAGCGCAAAAAAGAGATTGAGGGAGAGATCGACCATAGAGAGGATAGAATACACCAGAGCGAGAAGATCAAAAATAATTGAAGGAATCTCGAGGATTTTATTATTTCAGGTACGCTACGGAAATTAAGCAAAAGCCAGAATAAAAGTATAGAGTAGCCGAAATATTTTACAAATCCCAATCCGCTGATTAGACTAATTGAAAGCGAAAGGATTAATAAAGATAGCAGAAAGTTATTGGAAGATTTAGTTTTGTCCGGCGAAAATATATTCATTAGAATTTTTCTGTTAATTCAATATGAGATGATTCTATTGGGGTTGATTCTATCGGGAATATATCTGACGAGTTTGTTTCCTCGTACGATTTAGGAAATTTTTGGAAATATAATTCCCTGATACAATTCTTTAATTCATCTTTACTAAGAGGATTGAAAAGTGAAATGGAGGAAGTATCAGTATAGGGAATAAAATCGATATAATTTGAGCAGATAATTGGCAGTCTGAAAGCAATTGCTTCATAGATTGGAATGCCAAGAGATTCCACTAAAGAGGGATAAACGAGGCAATCGTAAATGGGATATGTTTTTAATAATTCCTCATGGGGCAACGAACCGAGGAAAGTGATTTCACCGGCGAACCCGAGTGAGTTACGGAATTCTATAATTTTTCGTGAGTAAAAATTATGAAGATCACCCACGAGTGTGAGAGAAATATTATACCCTTCTATAAGCAAATCATTTACAGTATCAAGCAGGGGGAGATGATTTTTATAGGGAAGCAGTTCGGCGACATAGAGAAGGTTAAGGTAATCCGGTCGCTGAGGCGTTGCGGCGGAGATGCTATTTTGTTTAGTAGTGTCATTAGGGGCATCCGAGCCGGAGTGGGAAATTTTTTCCAAAATTTCTTTTTCAAAAGTATTATTAAAATGATCAGAGCCACTCTCACCTGCTTCATTTTTTGATAGCGGAATTTTAGAAAAATAATTTACGGAATGACTAACAAATTGTCCTTGAATGTGCTCAGATTCGATTGAGTCTGATCTATAATGATAAGTGTAGGGAGAAGGTTTTATGAAGCTGTTGGAGCGTTCTGTTGAGCTGTTGAACGATTCTGTAAAGCATTTGGAGGTTTCTAAAGTGTCGTGTGTGTGAACCTTACAATCGTTTGTTGTATTTCTGGAATTCTGTGTAGATTCTGCAGGATTCCAAATAGCAGAATTTTCAAATTGGTGGAAGCGAGTAGGGTAAATGCCGTATCGATTAAGAGCTTCTTTTGATTTATCTGTAAAGTAAAACACATTTTCTGATTTAGCTGCCGAATAGAGAGTGAATCGGCGCAATAGGAGGAATTTTATATAGGTTAATGGAAAAAAGTATTGATTTTTACTTACTATTGGCTGAGGTGTATGGTAAAGGATTTTTTGATTTATAATAAAGTTACTTATTAAAGAAAATATATTTCTATTTGAGGTACTGCCGTGGGATTGATGTTTTGGGAAGGAATAGCGATATAATGATAATATATCTGGAGCGAATGGGAGCAGATTCTGAATAACGGTGGAGAATGGGCGAAAAGTACCGAGATAATAGCCACCGAGAGAAAATAAGTGATCGCAATCATTATGTCTTAAATACTTGCCGGAACAGAAGAGCATCCATAGGAATCTTAGATACAGATTAACGGAAAGGATTTTATAAGTAATAGTAAATCCGGGAGCTCGGTTTGGAGAATTATTTAATCGAGAATCAAATGATGTATCTATTCTTGAGAAGTCGATTTTGGAAGTAGGATTAGTAATAAGGATAAGATGTGAGGCGGGGTAACGAGAAAGGAGGTAATTGATAATGTTAGGTGCGATTATTACTGCACCTTTTGACCTAATATTGGAAACGTCAATACAGATAGTCATTCAGAGGCATATTGAGTCTAAAGATTAATTGAAAATGCCATTCCCCCATTAAAAACTTTCAGGTCTTGGTAACCACCGATAAGATAAAAATGATCAAATAGATTAAATCGAACGCCGGCATTAAAATAATCGGCATCATATTCTAATAAAAGTTCGGATAATTCAAAAAGGGAGATAGAAACACCGCCAAAAGGTCCATCGAATTGATAACTTCTTGCATTAAAGAGATCGAATCCGTAACCGGCACTAAGCTTGATATTATCTATAAACGAATCGAGCGGAAAATTCTTAGTCAATGCGAAATAAGTAGCATTATAATAATTTGTTTTGCTATCGCTGCTTCTGAAAATATCATGAGCTCCTAAGACAATTGAAGGGAGATATTTAGATTCATTAAGGAATTTTACACGAGCACTAAACATTCTATCGCCGAGAGCATCGGAAGTTTTTGTACGATTAGTAAATCGCAATCCCACTTCAAGAAACGGCAGATAACCGAAAGTCAAATAATAAGAGAGTGCTTCGAGATTTTTTGAATAACCTTTTTCATTTCCATCAGAGAGATAATTAATACCAACGACCAAATTACCGCTTTCGAGAGTCTCCCCTGTCGGGATAGTATAGAGACCGGTCAGACCCGTAATCGTCTGTCCGAAAGCAACCGAACTAAAAAGAAATAAAATTAAAAAATATTTCATAACGAAATTTTCTCTTTACTATTAAGCTCAGCCATAAGTGATTTAAGTTCGTTTACAACATTATCGTAATGATGCATTCTATTATCATCAATAAATTGATCGATTCTTTTTGATAGGTGATCAAACCTTAATGGAGCGATATCACTTGATTTAAAAACTTTTTTATGATCAGTCGTAGCATGATCTTCATCGGCATAGAAAAGTTCCTCATAAAGTTTTTCTCCGGGACGAATTCCCATGAACTTAATTTCGATATCTCTTCCCACATCAAAACCGCTCAGAGTAATCATATCGGACGCGAGATCGACAATTTTATGCGGTTCTCCCATATCGAGAACGAATATTTCGCCCCCTTTACCGAGAGAAAAAGATTGGAGCACAAGCTGTACAGCTTCGGGAATAGTCATAAAATAGCGAATCATACGAGGATCAGTAACTGTAACGGGTCCCCCTGCAACAATTTGTTTACGGAAGATATTCACTACCGAGCCGCGAGATCCGAGAACATTTCCGAATCGCACGACTGAGAATTTTTTATTTGAGAAATTAGCTGCACTAAGAACGATTATCTCCGCAATTCGTTTTGACATACCCATAATATTAGTCGGGTTAACTGCCTTATCGGTAGAGATCATAGTGAATGCTTCTACGTTATATTTAATCGAGAGTGAGATGAGGTTGCGAGTACCGAGAATATTATTTGAAATCGCTTCCGAGGGATTATTTTCCATAAGAGGAACATGTTTATGAGCTGCCGCATGAAAAATTATTTCCGGTTCGTATTTTCTGAATACCCAATCGAGCCGTTCGTGGTAACGGATATCGGCTATCACCGCTTCGATAATAATCGGTTTATTAAAAAGTTTTGAGCGGAGTTCCTGTTCAATTTCGAAGATTGAATTTTCGCCATGACCGAGAAGGATTACTTTTTTAGGATAACCTTCACAAATTTGTCTGCAAATTTCACTTCCGATAGAACCGCCCGCACCGGTAATCATAATTACTTTATTTTGAATCTTGCCGGCAATCTCTTGAAAGTCGGTTTCTATTACATCTCTTCTTAAAAGATCCTCGATATCGATCTTTCTGAATTTATCCACTCTTACACGCCCGCTTATAATTTCGAACATACCTGGTACTGTAAGAGCTTCGAGGCCTGCATCTTTGCAAATTTTTACAATTGCTCTTATTTCAGTACCGGGAGCAGTAGGCATTGCAATAACAACTTTTTTAATATTTAGTTTTTCGCTAATCTCTTTTAATTTTTCACGAGTACCGAGAACTGAGACACCGCGCACTCTTAGATTTTGTTTATCCGGATCGTCATCAATAAAACCGATACAATTCATACCGAGCGAACTTCTTTTTTGAGTTTCATGAACAACTTGAGCACCTGCCTCTCCCGCACCAATCACTAAGATATTTTCATTAACACCATTTTTCTTAAGGCGATGAGAAGCCCTTTCGAATAAGCGAACACTAAAACGGAGAAGAGAAACAAGCATCATTGCCACTACACCATCAAGATAAGGGAGAGCATTAGGAAGCTGCCTCAAATCAGAACTGAATATTTTAACAATATGGAAAACAAAAACTTGAAATAGGACAACTGTTATACCGGTAAAAAGAATTTGAGCAAGATCATCGATACTTGCATGTGCCCAATAGCGTCTATAAAGACCGAATACACTAAAAATAGCAAGCTTAATTAGTGAGAATATTACAATATAGATTAGAATACCGTTAATATTAGAAAAGAAATTCAGATAGCCGTCATAACGAACAAATAGAGCGATAAAAGGAGAGATAATAACCAAGAATATATCGAAAAAGAAGAAATGACGGTTACGGCGATTATGAAGATAATTATAGATTTGTTTTACTGGCATGATTAGTGACTAACTCCTTTTCCAAAAATCGAATACTTGAGAGTAAGGAAGAATATTTTAATGTCTAATTTTAATGATTTTTTTTCCAAATATTCTTTTTCAAACTCCACTTTTTGTTCTATTGTAAGCTCATCTCTTCCATTAATTTGAGCCCAACCTGTTATCCCCGGTTTCAATTTATCAATACCATATTTTTCTCTTAAACCGATTAAATCATATTGATTATATAATGCAGGTCTTGGTCCCACAAACCCCATTTCCCCTTTTATGACATTTATCAAATTCGGTAATTCATCAAGACTGAATCTACGAATAAATTTACCAATTTTTAATAAATATTGTTCAGGATTTTGAAGTAAGTGAGTTGCAACATTAGGAGTATTTTTCTTCATTGATCTAAATTTATAGAAATCAAAAAGGATATGATTTTGACCGGGTCTTTTTTGTTTGAAATGAATTGGCATTCCATCTTCAATAAAAATTAAGAATGCAATAAACAAATAAATTGGAGAGATACAGATAAAAATAAGAATCGCTAATAGTCTTTGCATTTTGTCAATAGATTAGAGTTTTTTCATATCCCAAAGAGAATTATCTAGTTTAATAAATTTTTGAAGTTTTGTAGAAGGATATAAATTATCGGTTAGCAGTTTTATAGAATTTTCGTTAATAAATGTATTCTTTAATATTTTATTGATATAGTAAATTGATTTTATAAAATACTTAGGAATATACATAATTGATTTCGCAGCAGAAAATTTAAGTAAGTCATTAAATGTATATTCTTTTTCATCACATACATTATAAAGACCTGCAGGAACTTTATTATCAATAATAGATTCGATTACTTTTTCAATATTTTTTATAGAAAGTAGAGAAAGCTTATTATTCCCATCCCCCACTCTAAAAAACCTATTTTTGAAAATTGTCCGTCTTGAGATATTAAGCAAAAATTCAGGAGTATAAACCGGTGCGAACCTAAGAATCCAGCTTAGTTCTTTGAAATTTTCTAAAAGGTAATTTTCTGCTTCTAATTTAGTTATCGCATAAGGTGATTTTGGATTAAGTTCAGAATCTTCATGATATTCTGCCTGCTTATATCTTTCACCATAAGTTGAAACTGTACTGGAAAATATAATTTTACCCGGTAGTTTATTTTGGTTTTTCATTTCCCCTAATAGGTTCATTAAAGTCTGAACGTTAACAGTATAAAATTTGTTATATTCAGCGCCTTTACCTTTAGCGTGTGCCAAACCAGTTAGGAAAACTAAAGTTGAAAATCTTTCATTGTTTTTAATAAAGTCAGAAACTTTTTTCTTGTCTGTTAAATCAAGTTGTGAATAGTTTTTTTGTGAAACATCCTCATAACCAATTCCAAAAACATTATTATCTATATTTAAATATGAAAATAATTGGCTTCCAATTATTCCGTTGCTGCCGGCTATTAAAGTTGTTTCCATTTTGTTCCGTAATTTAGAGCTATTATTCATTATACTAATATTTTTATTTTAATATTTGTAGTAATCTTTATACCAATCAAGGAGTAATTTCACACCTTCCTCAATACTTGTTTTTGAATGATAACCTGTGCAAGCCGTAAGTTCTTTGGTATCTGCCCACGTACTAATCACATCGCCTGGTTGAATATCTTTCATTATCTTATTCGCCTTCTTCCCGATTCCATTTTCTAGATGAATAATAAAATCTAATAAGTTGACTGTGGCATTATTACCAATATTAAAAATATTGTATTGTTTGTTTAAGTTTGATTTAGAAATAAGGAATATACCTTCAACGATATCAGCAATAAAAGTAAAATCTCTTTGCATTGCTCCATTGTTAAAAACCTTAATTGGTTTATCATTTAAAATCGCATCTGTAAATATAAATGGAGCCATGTCAGGCCTACCCCAAGGACCATAAACAGTAAAAAAGCGTAAGCCAATTGTTTTTATATTATACAAATGACTATAAGAATGAGCCATTAGTTCATTAGATTTTTTTGTCGCAGCATATAAACTAATTGGGCTATCAGTACGGTCATTAATCGAAAGTAATTTACCTGACAAACCATAAACACTAGAACTACTTGCGTAAAGTAAATTATTTACGGAATATTGACGACAGGCCTCTAATATATTAAAAAAACCAACAATATTACTCTTAATATAGCTTTCTGGATTCTTAAGACTATAGCGAACACCAGCCTGTGCAGCTAAATGTATAACCAAATCAAATTTTTCACATTGAAAAAGTTTCGAAATATTTTCAGAATCTTCAATAGATAATTTTATAAACCTATAATTTGACCATTTCTCGCTAATAGCAATTTTATTATAATAAATATTAGATTTGTCAATACCGCAAGCTTCCAAACGATCAAATTTAAGACTAGTATCATAATAATCATTTATGTTGTCTGCACCTATAATTTCATTACCTTCTTTTATATATCTTAGAACTGTATGAAAACCAATAAATCCAGCAGCACCTGTTATCAAAATTTTCATTCTTTATACTCATTCTCAATTTGTGCAAAAACTATTTTATCTGAAAATTTACTTTCGGCTAACTTTCTACTATTTTTTCCAAATTCAGATATATTTCCGTCTTCAATTATATTAATAACAGCCTCTTTTATCGCTTCAGTAGATTTAGGAGATATTAGATAGCCATTTTCACCTTGAAATACAGTTAAATTGCACCCTGGCATTTTTGTTGTAATAATTGGCAAACTCATAGAAAGTGCTTCTAATATGCCCCTTGGAATACCTTCACGATAATAACTGGGATAAATATATGCATCTGAGGAGGCGAGCAATTCTTTTATGTTTTTTTTACGGCCCATGAAGAATATTGTATTATCATTTTCAAATTCATCAATATATGAACTCGAAATACTCCGAGGGTTATCCTCGTCAACCCCACCAACAATCCAAAGTTTATTATTTGGATACTTATTCTTTAGGGCAAGAAATGCATCTACCATTTCTTTTATTCCTTTCTCCCAGATTAAACGAGTTACACAAATAAAAACAATGTCACTGTTTGCTATCTTCATATTATCCCTTAGTAAATCTCTCTGAAATAAAGTTTTATCGAAAGATGTGGTTGCGACACCACTTCCATAAATAACTTTTATTTTCTTTTTCCATAAACCAAAGAGAAGTATATCTTCTGCATCATTATCATTCTGTACTATCACCTTGTTTGCTCTAAACAACTTAAGCTGAAAGATAAGAAGACTTACTATTTTCAACAACTTGTATTTAAATGTTGAATTCGAAAAAGCTATTCCAAGACCAGTAATATGCAAAACCACTTTTCTTTTATTGAATAAATTTGCCAAAACATTTAATAGATTTGGTTGAAATCGGAAAGAGTGGATAATATCTATGTCGTACTTTTTAATAACTGTTTTATAAACCTTAACCAACTTGAAGAGTTGAACTAATCCTTTATCATCTCGGTTAAATTCGTAAGTTATTACATTAATACCTTTATTCTGAATTTCTTTTGCATATTCATCATTAGGGACAAAGACATAAATAAGCCTACCATTATTTTTTAAATAATTATATAATGGAACTCTAGAATTATAGAAATCTAAAGAAGAATTTTCAATTAGTAATATTTTTTTTATAATTAAATTTTTCATACTAGTAGCAAATTATACGCGCACAGAAACGCTTATTAGAAAAACTTTTATGAACATTTATGTAAAATGATGAATTTTATTAGGGAATTGATATAATTTCTAAATTCAAACCGTATGCTTTCATTTCGACAGTTTTTTTTGTGGTCTAATTAATAGTCTATTTTGAAATTTTCTCCTAAAATAAAATCAAACTCATCGGGAATATAACCTTTATATCCACTTCCATCATAAAAGGTTAATTCACCAAAATAAATGTTGCCATCTATATTATATAAATCAACTCTTACAAAAGGAAAATCTCTTGATAATATCTCGGCAATTTCTAACATTCTATCGAAATTCTTTGGTTTGGGAATATTCGACTTTAAACCGAAAATATCTGATCTTATATACGGCATTAAATTAAATTCTGTGTCAAAAATACCAAGTTTAATACCATCTTCTAAAAAACGTTCAACGATTGCGTAAAGACAAAATGGTTTACCATTAAAACAAAAAAATTTGTAATCAATCAAATCATTATTTAGATCTTTATCTAATAATTTTTCACATATTATTCTCGATTTAATATTGTAGTAACCCCACTCACGACCCATTTTAGATTGCCAAGTATTTAACCATCCATTTAATGTTTTTTTAGCTAATTCAATATTCAACTGGCTCTTATCACTACATAAGATGTTGGTATGACTACCATTTGTTGTTTTAAGGACGAACTTCTTTGGTAAATTTCCAAAATTTATCTCTTCAACATTGTCATAAATACCAAATAAAGGTATAAGAATATCGGAGAGACCTTTAGCAGAGACATACTCCCTAACACTATACTTATCGGAACATTTTGTAAGAAGATTATGGCGATAATTAAGTTTATACCATTGGATTTTTTCAGTAAATCTAATTGGGTTTTTAAGTCTAGGCCATCTGCCAGTTGAAAGCTTATATTGAAATATAATCATTAACTTATCTGGGACAAAATCAAATAATTTCAGTAAAAGAAATCTAATTTTTTGATTTTTGATTATTCTTTTGTAGTTCATTATTTAACTATTAATATTTTCATCTACTCATTAGTAGAAGAGTATAATTGTCTTTTTGAAATTATAAATATTGTTTGAGTTTTGCGTTATATTTTCGTTTGTTTGTATACAAATCTTTTGCTACAAAAAATGTCCTTAAATTAAATCTACTTAAATACCATTTTAAATCCCGTTTGGCAATTCTTTTTTTTACTATTGAAGTCAATAGCTCATTTCTCATATTATTATAATCGCGTTCATTCAAATCTAACTTCAAAGAATAGGTGGCAAGGTTTTTGCTGATATCTGGAATTCCAATCTGCATCTTTTCATCACCGGCAAAGATGGGGATAGCCTTGTTGTTAATAAGTTTGTTGTTTTCATATTCCAATTCTAGAATAATGGAACTTTTATTGTTCGTCGATTGCTCTACAAGTGGTTTATTGGACTTACATGTATATACATCATCAAAACAAAAATTACCTAAACTATACGCAATTAATGAATCATTAGATTTTTCAATTCCTTGCAATACATGTGGGTGATGTCCATAATATACATATGGTACAATTTCTGACAATTTTCTTGCAAATTTAATTTGGTCATAACTCGGGAAATTAATATGTTCAGTTCCAGCGTGAATACTCAAGATATTATTATTTCCGTTTATTGAGTTTTTAATTAGATTTTCTTCTATTGTTGGATAATCTAATTCATTAATCCCAGACTTACCTAACCCTAATGGATTTGTAGAATAACAACAATAGCCACTTAATGCTATTTTATTATTTTCATGTTCAATAAAAATTTGTTTTTCCTCAACTCCAAAATATCCAATATCATTCTTAGCAAGAATTTGTTTTGTGAGCTCATAAGATTTCTTGCCATAATCAAACAAATGATTGTTAGCTAAATTCACTATAGATATTCCAAGATAACTTAACAATCCTACATTTTGAATTTCAGAATAAATATACGCAGATTTATATCCGTAAGGTTTACGGCCTTCCCCAAAAGGAGTCTCAAGGTTAGCAATCACATAATCATATTGGTTAAGTATTTTCTTAATATCACTGAAATAGTTAAATATTTGCTCGTTATTTTTTATTGAGTTTTTACCAAAAAAGGCAGTATCTCCAAGTAGCGCTATTTTCATAATAGATTTACTAAAAGCTATACAAATATTTGCATAGTCTCTTTGCCTGTACTTTATAATTAAAAATTGTTTCGGTTAATTCTTTACCCTTATTTGCGATATCTAAAGCAAAATTATAATTATCAAGTATATAAATAATTTTATTCGCAAACGCATTGTTATCATCTGGCTCTACCAAAAAGGCATTTTCTTCATCACTTAGATATAATGGTATATCACCAACTTTAGTTACTAAAACTGGTTTCCCAGTTGATAGATACTCACCTAATTTTGTTGGAAACCCCCCTGTTGATTGCAAGCTATTTGGTCTAGCTAGTGCCAATAATTTTGAATTTGATAATAATGAAGGAATTTTGTTTCTATCAACCTGCCCCAAGAAACAAACTCTTTTAGTCTTTAATTCTATAGAGTAATTTTTAAGCTGTTCTAAATCTGCTATATTTTTAGTACCTCCAATCAACAACAACATTAATTCGGGGTATTTATCCTCTACTAAGCTAAAAGCATGAATTAAATTTCTAACACCATCCTTATTACCGCCTATATCACCGCAATAGGCTATATAATCACCGAAATAATTCTTTTTGTTTATGTTGTTAAATCGAGTGACATCTACTGTCATAGGTGCTACAATAAGTTTACAATTACGTTTTACTTTATTTTCAAAATAATTATATAAAGGATTAGTCATAATTATTAATCCATCAAATAGTTTATATGTAGTTGAAACATAAAATTTAGCGTATAGTCTACCGAATAAGCTCTTTTTTTTTAATACAAAAGGATACTCACTTTTTTCCTGAATAAAATTTATTCCAAGTATTTTACATAAAATGAATAGTGGATAAATAAGTACTAAACTATTTGAAACCAAAATAATAGTATTGAATTTTTCTTTAGATATTAGGATATTGTATAATAATTTAATTACAGAGATTACTCTATAATATAACCCAAAAAGTTTATTATTCGATTTTTTTTGGAATGATTTGTATATAATTCCATCAATGATTTGGTATTTTGTATTTCCAATGTTGCTTGAAAAAACGGTGACCTTTAGTCCTAACTCTACCAAGCCCTTAGAATATGAAATTATTCGATTTACCGACGCCGCTCCTGAAGGAAATGGCATAGTGGTTACTATCATAATATTTAAACTTTTTTTCAAATAATTCTCTATAATATAATTTTACTAATTTTTAATAACTTTATTTATTACTTTAGTATTGAAATTGTATAAGATGCATACTTACTGTGAGAATGAATAACTATTATATTATTCAGAAAACGAAGCAACTAGCTTATGTTGCATAACATCATCCACAATAAGATACTTTATCGCTTTTACTAAAGATGTTGTATTATTCATTTATTGAAAAAGCATTTCTTGAAATACATAGTTTTGGAAATGCAAAAGATGACAGTCAAATTCTTTTAATGTTTCATTTAAATATATTGCTGGTTTGCACAAATTAATGTTTGCTTAATTTTAAAATTACATAAAAATAATTGCGGGGTTAATTGAGTCGACTTATTTTGCAGGAAGTTTAATATATTTCTATTTTGTCGAATTGCTATCTTCATAATTCCCCTATATAGGAATTAAATTCCTTTAAAGAGCTTAATTAATTCTTTATCACTTAAAATATCTTCACTTTTCCTGCCTATAAAATAAAAACCTGAAGCACCGTCAAAAATTCCTTTTTTATTTACAATAAGATAGTCCACATATTTTAGCCAAAAGAACAAAAAAGTAACTATTACTTGGAAAAATAATCTTAAATAGTTATTATTTGTAAGAGAACTAACAAATGATTTAATTGACCAGCCAAGTGCAACGCCTGTTCCAGCAAAAACACCAGACTCTATCTCATGGAATTCCCTAAATAATCTTCTATGTCCTAAATGAGTAAATCTTGTAAAGTCAAAAGCACCCATATGAACCTGTTGCATAAACGGTGTTGCCGCAAAAACAATACCTTCTTTATTTAAAACTCGATGAGCTTCCTTAACACACTTATAAGGGTCAGCGACATGCTCAAGTACTGCCTGAAATATTACAAGATCAAAAATCTCATTATCAAAAGGAATATGATGACTATCAATAATAATTTGCGTTCTTGGTCCAAAATAGATATCACTCTCAATAATAATATTTTTTGAATTAAAAATCATTTCTGTATTTGTAGTTATAGTTGCACCACCAATTATTAGAATTTTAGGATTTACTCTATCATGTAGTAGTTTGGACAATAATTCAAAATTTTTTTTTGCGCTTAAATTATTGCTTAATGATGGCACAATCTTTCTTAACCATTTTAGTTTTTTAATAAAATGGATTTTTAAAGTGGCAATCTTATTAGTCTCTCCAACATAATTTTGAATACTAAAAACACTATCTTCTTCATTAATTAGAATAGGAATGTTGTCAATAATCGGATAAACAATCCCACACAAAATATTTGTACACTTAATGCTAGAATTTCTAACAATGGCTTTTTTCTTACAAACAGGACAAACAAATAGGTCTTTCATTACATTTAATTGATTAATATTCTTATTTAATAGTTCTATTTTTCTCATTTATTTCTTTACCCTTAAATTTTTGCTATTTTTTAAAAAAAAGTAATAGTAAAAAACACAACTTACTTATCTAATAAAGTGGATTATCAACAAATACAAAAGTCGTTTTTAAAAAGTCAAAACATCAAAATGAATAATTACTCATGCGCCCAAATAATGCAACCTTGATTGAGTTAATAAAATTGATAGTGGTATAAAAAGCATAACTATATCTAGTTTAGTAATTTCTTAATTAATATTCACTAAATAAGTTTAATATCTTTTTGCACTGAATATTTGGGTTTTTTTTACTGAAAACAAAGTTTTGAGCTTTTGTACCTATTTCTCTTAATTTGGATGGGTCTATTTCAATTATTTCAGATATCCTAATAGCCAATGCACTAATGGATAAATCAGAGATAGTAAAACAAAAATCAAAATATTCATCAGGAATACCAGGTAATTTGTACATTAAAGTCGGAGTACCTGATGCAAAATACTCCATAATTTTTGATGGAAAAGAATACTTTGTGAATTCACCCTCTGGAGTTCTTGGGTTAATTAGTAGAAGTGCCCTTCTTTGCAGAGATAAGGCATATTCACGGGTGACATTTCCTTTAAAAATAATTCTTTTGTCTTCTATCGCTGCTTTTTGAACAATTTCTTTTGCATCACCATCACCACAAATAATCAGTTCTATCTCTTTATTATTGATGTGCTTAAAAGATTCAATTAAGTTTACAATGCCATACCTTTTAGCAAGCGAACCTGTATAAACTATTAGTTTATGTCTTGCTTGCTTATTAAATTCAAAGTCTTTTTCCTTATTAAAAATTCCTTCAATTATTAACCAAGGTTGACTTTTTATAGGTAGCTTGCTTACCATATATTTGCTTAACAAAACATAATAATCTATATATTGATAATATTTTTTAATACTAATGGTATTAATAATTTTACTTATTTTATATAAAAACCCTTTGGGGACTTCCATATATTCATACAAATCTGGAACAATTTGACATATTTTTAGTTTTGGAAACTTATTTTTTATGGACACTACAGCCTTTATAAAATCAGGTTGTATAGAGTAAATAATAATTGTTTTAGTACCCGAATTCTTACTGCACCAAGATTCAATGTTTTTTTTTAAATTACTTCTTATAAAAAAATGTTTTATAAATAATAAATTTAATATTGAAATACTTTTGCCATTGTTGCTGAAGTTAATTGATTTTAGATGTATTTTTTTGTATCTGCCCGGGTATGCTCCGATAAATGGAGCAGTCAAAAAAGATATTTTATCCGGCTCAAGATGAGATTCAAGACCTGTAATAAAGTTCTTTTGTAAAGCATCTGCTGCATTTTGAATATGACCTTTACTATTTATATGGATTTCTTCTATCAATTGCTGGGGGAAGAATCCGCCAAGAAACAAATAATTATTATTCAGCATACTTTTAGTCATAATTGTAATTTATTCCTAATTATTTGTCTAAAAGTGAAATCATTTTCCTAAATGTGTCAATATCTTCAAATATGTCGACATTTTTAGCCAGAAACCCGTCTGACATATTCCACCATTTTACTTCCAACAAATAATTTATTGTTTCATCATTAAATCTTTTTTTTACTGTTTTGGCAGGAACACCTCCCACAATCGCATAAGGTATAACATCCTTAGTAACAGTTGCATTAGCTAATATTACTGCGCCATCCCCTATGGAAACTCCACCTAATATTGTGGCTCCTGCTCCGATCCAAACATCATTGCCAATGATAACACCATATTTAAGAACTATATCGGAATATAAGAATTCATTAAAACGTTGCGTTTTTGTGAACGTTGTTCCATTCTGTTTTAGTAAAGAATAAAATGTTGGATGAGTACTCACAAATTTATTTAATGGATGAGTAGCTGTAATTGTTACTACATCATTAGCTATTGAACAATATTTACCTATTTTCGCCGAAATATTACAATTACTTCCAATATATGATCCATATCCAAGTCGGCCCGAGAAAATAGTTTTTTTGCCAATTTTATTATTCCCTTCAAATACTGACCTACTATTTATCCTTGAATTTAAAGCAAGTACTACTTTTCTTTTATGTAATTTATTCTGGATAAAAAGAATAAAGTTTCTCATGTAATTTATAAATAATTTTATCATAATCATTTCACTTTTAAAAATGGAATAGGAGAAATACGTTCTCCTTCCTTTTTATTAAAAGCTATTGCTGTAAGTGATAGAATCAAAGTTAGATTAGCAATAGGACCAAATCTAAAATACGGTTGAGTTAAACCAAATAGCAAGAGATATAGCCATAAAATTTTAAAAAATAAACTTCCTTGTTTCCACACATGATAAACAAAGATGAAAAAAAACAATCCAGTAAATATTCCGTAATTGGCTAAAACATCTATTATGAAATTGTGACTAGGGCCTAGCACATTCTCAAAATTTTCGTCCAAACCACCAAAAAATAAGTTATTTTTAAAGACATTAAGATATTGCATAATTAATTCATATCGAGTTGAACTAAAAAATAAAGAGTCTCCTCTAACTGAGAAAAGATATAAATACCAATCTAAAAGTATTAAAACAAGAATTCCAGAAAATATTAATGATAAACTCAAGCCCAATGATATTTTTTTTGATTTTATATAAAAATAAAATGGTACAAATATTGAGGCTATTAAAGCCGTTCTTGACTCCGACAAAAGAATACCTGCGAATAAGATAAAAAATAAGAATACACGCCATTTATTTTTTAAATCAACAAAAAAAAGAAGAATTATTGCAATGCCAGCATAAAACCCATAGATATTTCTATGTAAAGCAAACCCTCTAAATGTACTTATAATACCACCAATATGTACGTTAAACATTTTCATGGATTCTACATTTGATAAAACAAGCAATAAGTACACAGGTATAATACACCATAATAGTAATATAATAAAAAGAAAAGAGGAAATATTTTTGTTAATATTGTACCTAAATAACACACCAAAGATTGCTATATATGATAAGGGGGTTGTAATAACTGCATATTCAACATTCTTAAACCCATTTGCCAACAATGATATAAAATAAAAATAATTCAATAAGAATATTATTTTAAGAAGTGGACTTAATTTTAAATCCTTATCAATGAGAATAACGAGTAAAAAACATATTGCATTAAAAATTGCAAGTTTTAGTTGGTAAAATTCAACAAACAATTCATTTTCGTTTATTGAAATTGTTACGAAACCCTTATCTAAGGTAGGAAAAAGTAGGTAGGCCAAGTTCACTATTACGATTATAAAAAAAAGTATATCAACTTTTTTATTAAATTTTGTAACGATCATAAAATATCACTAGTATTTATATATTGTATTATTATATTTTTATTAATGCAATTAATAACACCCAAATTGAGATTTTTATATTTAGGAATATATGACAAACATATTTTAATAACACAAATTACTGTCTGTCAAAAGCATCAATAAATGAATTCTTTGTTCGATTGAGAATACGAATACCCAAATTCTCTGAATATCTTCGTAAGATATGATAACCCTCGAACATTTTTGCGTAATCTCTCAATAATTCATGCATGGTATAGTAATTCCCATAGGCAGTTCTAATCGGGGAATATTTAATTTCAGCAGTATCGTAAAAATGTGGATTTTCTAAACAGACCAAATTATCTTCTTTTACAAATATATCTTTTGTCCATGAATGTTCAGCTCCTAAAAGATTTATTTCATTATAGTGCATATTGATAGCTATAAAAATACTTGCTCCTAAAACAGTATTTAATGGAGGCATACCTAAATAATTTTTAAATACAAAATATTTGAACTGAGTAAATCCAAATATTGATGTAGAATTAAAATTTATAATAGAAATATTTTTATTTTGACTAAAAATATTTTCATATAATTTAGACTTATATGCAGCAGTCGGAATCAAGATGTACATTTGCCAATTTACTTTATCATTAATCGTATTCAGAATCAAAATTCCTGCATCAAGAAACTCTTTCTCAACTTTATGACTCCAGTAACAAGGATCTAATAATACATAATATTTTGGTTTTATAATTTCAAAATATTTGGATATTGCGAAATCATTTAGAACAAAGAGTTCTTTTGTTTTTAAAAGCTCTAAATCATTTGATAAACTTTCATTAAGAGAAGGGCCATTACCAAGGATATAACACTCCGGAATACCATTAGAATCTAGTTTTCTAATTTGTGGCAATAATTGACTTGATCTAATTATCATTAAAACAGATAATAATGTTTGTTTTATCAATTTTATATATAATAATATTTTTTTTATTAGGTATTTTAGCATCATTATGATTTAATTAGTTGAAAAATATTCCATGGCATTTTATGCACTTTTGCACTAAATACCCAGACTACAATAAAGAAAATAAAGAAGGTGATAAAATAAGAAAAAGAAGCTCCCACAGCACCAAACCAGAGAATTCCATAATATGTAATAGGTAATTTAATTATTGCTACAGACCCTGTGATTGCCGCTAAAATATATGTTTTTTTGGAATAAATAATATAGTTTGTAACCATAAAGTACATTCCCTGAAAAACAAGACCATAAACTATAAATGTTGAATATGTGCTTATATTATTAAATTTATTGCCCACTAAAAAAGATGAAAGAGTCGGAAATATTATTAACAAAAAAGTAGCAAAAAGAAAAATAAATAAGAAATAAACATATGTAAATCTTACAATATTTATATTTATCTGAGAATTATTTTGACTAAGTTTACCGAATAACCATGGAACGTAAGCATTATTAAATGCTACCGTAAATAGTGCAATAATGGAACCAAGTTGATAGGCTACAGTATAATTACCTGTTTGTTCCAAATTAATCATATTTGTTAGGAAAAGTCTATCAATCGATGTAAACAATATACCGCCTATTGCATGTGGTATCAATGGCAATCCAAATCTTAACGCGAATTTAATATCTTTATAATTAATATTTAGATTTAATGATTTAGTCTTGTATAGAATGATTAAAGAAGTTATTGAAAAAAAAGCTCCAGTAAGTATCTGAGCCCCCAACACCCCTTCCCATGACTTATTTAAACCGACAACAAAAAGGATAGTGAAACTGAAGTATAAAATTGATCTAGTGATTTGTATAATACCAAATTTTATTGGTTTAACTTTAACCTGATATAATACCAAAACAATTGCTGTTATAAATTGAAACGCTGCCACAATGAGGATATATTTTATCCATACATCTTGAATTTGTGTAAATTCATGTATATAACTAAAAAAGAAGTAGAATAAAATTGAATTCACTAAGAAACTTACCATAAATAAAACCAAACAACTACCAACAAATGAAGGGAAATCAGATATATCATTATCATAATACTTTCTTTGAATTGCGCCTTCAATGTTTATGGCAACAAATGGATAAATCAAACCAATCGAGAGTTGAAACATTGCAACTATTCCGTAATCTGTTGGTGTCAGTTCTCTCGTCAAAATTGGAAGTATAAAAAACGGAATCGCAGCATTAATAACACTTGAAACGGTATATATTCCTGATGATCGAAAAAGCGAAGAGGAAAATACTTGAATAATATAATTGTAATATTTACTTATAAGCATCTATACAACCGTAGAATTCTCTTAATGTTAAATGGCGATGAATACTAAATCCACTTTTATTTACTCCTAATACATCATTATATTTTCCTACATAAATTTGATCCCCGTTATGATCAAAATCTTCACACCAAATAAAATCATATGGCCATAATATGTCCCCCCCAGTGTGAAACCAATAACAAAAAAACGAAAACGCACATAGTATAGCAGAAGGTAAAAAATATTTACTTTTCAAATCACTGGGATTCATACCTCGTGAGTTTTCATATAATGTCTTTTTCACTAAATACCACTGTGTCTTTAGAGATTTATTAATAAAAACCTCGTTTAAATACCAATCTTGATTATAAAAACATGGCTCGTTTATATTTGAATTTATCCCAAAATAATCCCTTAAAGATTTTAATGTTAACTTGCCCCCTCCTAAAATCTGAGATACACCCAGTATTAAAAGATAGTCATTTTTTTTTTCTTCAAGTTCTCTTAGTGTAAAAGTAATATCTGGATAACTATTTGGTATTATTATTCCCATTTGGTCAGAAATTAAAGACAACTCATCTGGACCAATAAAATTTTTACCCATAATATGTCTTGCTTCAATTAATTTTGCTGTTCTTTCCATTTTTGATATTCTATAACTTCCTTAAAAGTTGCTAAATGACCTAGAGTAAAATATTTTTCAATTCTTTCAAATTCTATTTCTAATCGTTCATATCTTATGCCCCAACCAGAATCGTTAAACCATCCTAAGTTTCGAACAGGAGCGTTGAACAAAATAATTTTGTTGTGAAAATCAAGGACTTGACGCAAAAATGTTAAGTATGCTCTATACTGATGTTCATGTGATGCTACTAAAATCAATCTTTCCCAATTATGCCTTTTAGCAATTTTAAGAACTTCCACAGCCTGTTCCATAGTATTTAAGGATTTATTCTCATGTATTATATCTTCAATTGGCACTCCTTTAGAAAGAATATGCGGTAAAATATCAGTGAAGGGAAAACTTCCATATTCATAATCCGTAATTCCACCACTAAATATTATTTTTTTTGCCCATCCTTGATTATAGAGACTTACAGCTTTTTGATATCTGTGAAGACCATCTCCTTCAAGCAAAACTATCGCATCCGATATTTTAAGAGTGTCGTTATCAATTATTGCAATACCTTTTTGCACATCTTTCATATCAGAAATTATCCCAAAAAAGTGGAGCACCAGCTGTAATATTTGTTCTAGCAACTTTACCAATAATAATATTCTTAAACTTCGGTGGAATACCTAAAGCTGGCCTTAAAACGTCAATATCATCTAATGTAATGATTTTTCCTTCAAATATATCACGTTTTGCATAAAGGCAACGTCTTTGAGCATAAACTGTTTCTCCTTCTTCTTCAACGACTTCCTTGCGTGTGCTTCCCATTGCTCTTTCAACTTCACGGACATAGTCTACCATTAATTTAAATTCGGAAGGATTCATAGAATGTGGATGATCAGGACCTTTGTCCGTTTTATCTAATGTAAAATGTTTTTCAATTACACAACCACCCAATACTACAGATGCTAATGCTACAACTGGTCCTGGTGAATGATCAGAATAACCGGTCAATACATTAAATGCCGCCTCATAAGTTTTTAATACATTTACATTAGCACTATCAATCTTTGATGGGTAGTTCGTTATACACTGCATCAAAACTAAATCTTCATTTCCGGTTCCTTCAATTATACGAATAGCTTCGTCAATCTCAGCTAAAGTGGAATCGCCTGTTGATAACATAAGGGGTTTTCCTTTTCGTGCAATATATTCTATCATTTCGTGCCAAGTTATCTCACCTGATCCTATTTTAATGAAAGGAACATCTAATTTAATGCAAAGATCAACAGCTTCAAAATCATAAGGAGAGGTAGAAAAATCTATGCCAATTTTATTACAATAATCGGAGATTTTTTGGTGCCATTCATGTGGAAATTCTGCATCCATGAAAACCTCACTCACAGTGCGTCCCCATGAACCATGTACACCTTTTAAATTCATTTGTGAAAATCCTCCCTCCGAAACAATTTTATGTGTAGTAAAAGTTTGAAATTTTGCACAATCCGCCCCAGAGTTTTTTGCTGCATCTATTAGAAGCTTAGCTTTATTTATATCTTTATTAAAATTTGCACCTATTTCAGCAATTATATACGTTGGATACCCTTTCCCTATAATTCGCTTGCCAATTTTAATATGTTTATTAAATCTTGTCATAACTACTCCTTTAAAAGTTTTTATTCGTTTTGTATAAAATTTTTGCTTTTTCTAAATCCCAATAATTTGTTTTCAAATGAATCATCTTTGAACATATTTCTAAATGGCATTTAACTCACTCTTCTTAAGATTTAGTTATTATTTATATTACTTTTGGACAAATTAATATTTGAGAATTATTGATTATAATATTTTTTTATATAAATAAATTCTGTATCTACCTGAACCTCCGTGAAAGGGAGAGATCATTTTATAAATCATTTCATAAATATTAAGGTTGATTGGGAAATTATCAGAAATTATTTCAATATGACGCACTGATTCTGGGAACAAAACAAAATTAGAGTTTTGATGATATATATAATCCGGCTTAATATCTCTTTGTATGAAGGAAAAATAATCAATAATCGTTTCTTCCGTCATTTCTGAAAGTGAATTTGAATTAAATACAACACCCATTGAATCATAATTAAATAATTTAAGCATATAATTTGGGATTATATAGCAAGTATTAGATTTAAAGTCATCAACAAAATCAGTCAAAAACTCTACCCTTATTCCTAATTTTTTTAAATAGTAATAACAGATCAATCCTGTTTCTGGTAAATCAATATTAATATATGGTGAATTGCATTTCAATTTTCTTAACATACTGATGACACCACCATACCCCCCCCCAATCTCTAATATTCCACTTTTACCTGACTGCGTAGAAAGATTTAATAATTGTGATGCAAAATAAAAGTGACGTGGACTATCGGGTAATATTACACTTTCAGAATTATCTAAACCAAAAGGATTCCCTATTTGCTTAGAGGAAGAAATGTCATTTATTTTTGGAAATGGAGCAAATTCTTCTGTAGCATCTAAATCCGCTAAAATTATATCTAGGTTTTGATCATTAAATTCTTCAACACTTGGGGACACTAATCCATAACTTATGTCAGTAATAAAAAAATTGCGCAATAACTTCGATAATGACTTTACATCTTTTTCAATCAAACATCTTAAATATTCTTTTCGCTTAAAGTTGTCAATAAAAGACCACTCTCCAGTCGTCTGTTTTCTTAAAATACATGAATATAATTCAATAATCTCTTTAGCCAGAAATTCATCTTCCTTTGTGGGGGGCAATAAAACTGTGGGGATATATAACGAATTATAATCGCGATTTGGGTGATTAAACTTAGAAATCTGAGGAAATGTCTTTCTCATAATTTTTATCCTTTTTAAAATGATTTTAATGTTTTACCAAGAATTTCAGCTTGCTTTTCTGCTTCATCCAAATCCCAATAATTTGTTTTCATCTGAATCATTCTTGGTTGTAAGTATTCAGCATTTGGACAAAGCTCTTTGTCATATTTTTGCCAAACCCCATCCATTTTTTGAATTTCATTTACAAACAAAGGTTCATTATAGGTTAATTTCCAAGCTGCATAAAATCCATCTCCTCCATTTTTTTGGAACAAATCCCTAAATTTATACCAATCAATTGAAGGATTATCAGTATCCAAAATAACGCTGTATGACCAATAAGTATTTTTATACCCATCAGGTTCGACTTGTCTAATTAAAAGATTTTGTGCATCAATTACTTCATCAAATATTTTAGCAATTTGAATTCTGTTTTCAACTAATTCTTGTGCTCTCTCAAGCTGTGCTAAAATAACTGCAGCTTGAACTTCTGACATTCTATAATTATAACCTAAAGAAACATGACGGTTGTAATTTGGATCTTGAATATCATTGCGGGTGATTTTGCCTTGCTTAGCACTTACTCCTGCATAACCCAAACTACTGAATCTTCTAGCACTATTCGCTATGTCTTCATAATTAGTTGTAAGCATTCCACCCTCCCCACAAGTTATATGTTTACTTGCCTGAAAACTAAAACTAGAAAAATGTCCGAACTGACCAACAAATTTACCTTTATAAGTACCCAAGAAACATTCAGCATTATCTTCAATTAAATAAAGCTTATTCTCATTGCAAATTTCTAATAATTTATCATAATCCGGACTAAGCCCATAAAGAGAAACGGATATAATTGCCTTTGTTTTTTCAGTAATACATTTTTTTACTGCTTCCGGATCAATATTAAATGTTGCCCTGTCAACATCTGCAAAAACTGGTATACTATTGTTTTGCAAAACAGCTATCGCTGTACTTGACATGGTCAATGGTGGAACAATAACTTCTTCACCTGCCTTCACACCAAGGGCAGCTAAAGCCGTATGCATTGTTTGGGTTCCATTTACATGCCCAATGGCAAATTGAACATTAAATAATTTACGGAACTCATTTTCCAAACGATTATTGAATACACTGTTTTTAGATGTTTCAAACTCGTTATCTAACACTTCTAATACATACTTTTTCTCTAAATCAGTAAATCTTTTCATATTTGCTCTTTGTTTGTTTTTTTATAAAATGTACTACGTTCAACAGTTGAATTTATTCTTGCAATATCTGGTTCCTTTTTCAATAAATCTAATATCTCGAACATACTAAATATTTCATTTAATTTGTAAAGGCGGTTATATATAATTTCAACCATATCCCAATCAAGTTGGGTATCTATTGTCCAACGAAGGTATGAAAGGTTAGTTTCATTAAATAAACATAACTGTTTGAAAATTGAAGGATTTCTATAAAAGAATTGAGTTACATGTTCCCTTTCGAAAGGATCTACAGAATTTTTGAAGGCAATTTCTAAAGCATCAAATGAAAAGACTTCAGTATCTAAACCTTCTGGAAAAGTTGGTGGCTTGTTATTATATGCAAAATCTAAATTGTTTTTCTCATAAAGCTCTAGTACTTCATCTATGATGTAAGGATCCTTGAAGGGATCATCAGCTGTTATTCTAACAATAGTCCCTGCGGAAAAATATTGCGCAGCTTTGTAATACCTATCAAGAACATCGTTCTCATTTCCTCTAAAACAATCTATACCATTCTCTCTAGCCCATTTTTCTAGTGTATCATCATTCTCGTTTTGGGTTGTTGCTAAGACAATTTTTTCTATTTTTTTTGAATACTTTAGTCTGTTTATTATGTGCCAAATAAGTGGTTTTCCACACAGGTTTTTTAATACCTTGTTGGGTAACCTCGTGGAACCTGTTCTTGCCTGTATAATTGCTACTATCATTGAACTTTCGCTTACTATATTGTTTTTTATAAAAATATTTTGTTTCAAGTCTATTTTGAGGGAAATGGATACAAACTAAATATTTTTCGTATAATGTTTTATTTGCTTGATAATCATTTGTATTTTTATCTTCGATTAAAGAAATACTATTTTTAAATGTTTTATAAAGTTGAGTTTATATACTTGATAAATCCTCATAGAAAACAATATCTTGGAGTAATTTTTACTAAAACCGTTTAAATTCCTTTCTCCACACGATTCTATTTATATAATCTGTATAAGAAATAATAATTCGAACCACTTTATCAGCTACATTCGGCATTGAATAATCACTCACTAAACGTAAAGTTCTATCATCAACTTGTTTTTGTTTGTTTAACACCTGAATAGCTTGAACTATCCTTTCTGGATTAAACCCTGTCATCATTACGGAAGCCTCTTCCATTGCCTCTTGTCTTTCGTGTGTTTCACGTATATTTATAGCAGGAAAGTTAAGAATTGATCTTTCCCCCTTTGGGAGTACGGAGAGTTAAGCCACTAATTTAATGTTTCTCACTTCAAAATCCACTGGTGTATAATAATTTATTGATGAATGTCGCCTCTGCCGGTTATAATATATTTCGATATACTCGAAAATCTCTGTTTTAGCTTCTTCTCGACTTAAATAATTTCTCGTATAAATCAATTCAACCTTCAGAGTATGGAAAAATGATTCTGCTGCTGCATTGTCATAACAATTACCCTTTCGGCTCATGCTCTGAATAATTTTATTCTGATTTAGTATATTTCTTACTCCCGCAGATGCATACTGACTTCCACGATCTGAGTGAAAAATCATTCCTTCTTCTGGTCTTCTATATAATAGTGCCTGTTTAATTGCTAATACTACAATATCTGCCCTGTTTGTTTTTATATATCTCACTTATTTTTGCCTCTAATCGAATATTCTCCAACTTTCGTTGACTCATTTTCGATTTCAAATACTTATGATATCCGCTTCTTGATACTTCCATTA